>RCUO01000110.1_pt1 | contig 56506 bp, 48 predicted proteins | sample 2166161 | NCBI WGS metagenome assembly RCUO01 (sample SAMN09932617, study PRJNA488358) | compost metagenome | feature: garden; material: soil; isolation source: compost soil in cyclohexanecarbonitrile-enriched culture | place: Germany: Experimental Botanical Garden Goettingen | collected 2016-01-27
GTCTGGTACTGGTTGACGATGCGCTGGCCGATCAGCAGGCGGTAGGCCAGGTCGAAGGGGTCAAAGGGTGTTTTCGCAACGCGGGTCAAATGCAGATTATTTTCGGCACCGGCGTTGTTAATAAAGTCTATGCTGCCTTTATTCAGGCTGCGGGAATAGGTGAGTCCACCAAGTCTGAAGCTGCCGACATCGCGGCGCGCAAGCTGAATCCGTTCCAGCGTATCGCACGCCTGCTGTCGAATATTTTCGTGCCGATTATCCCTGCTATCGTCGCATCGGGTCTGTTGATGGGCCTGCTGGGAATGGTAAAAACGTACGGTTGGGTGAATGCCGATAACGCGATCTACATCATGCTCGACATGTGCAGTTCCGCGGCGTTTATCATTTTGCCGATCCTGATTGGTTTTACCGCCGCCCGCGAATTTGGCGGTAACCCGTACCTGGGGGCGACGCTGGGCGGGATTCTGACGCATCCGGCGTTGACCAACGCCTGGGGCGTGGCGTCGGGTTTCCATACCATGAACTTTTTTGGTCTCGACATCGCCATGATTGGCTATCAGGGGACGGTATTCCCGGTGCTGTTAGCGGTATGGTTTATGAGCCATGTCGAAAAACAACTTCGCCGGGTGATCCCCGACGCGCTGGACCTGATCCTGACACCGTTTTTCACCGTCATTATTTCCGGTTTTATTGCGTTGCTGATTATTGGCCCGGCGGGTCGCGCATTGGGCGACGGTATCTCGTTGGTACTGAGCACCTTGATTGAGCATGCGGGTTGGCTGGCAGGGCTGTTATTCGGTGGTTTGTACTCGGTGATAGTGATTACCGGTATTCACCACAGCTTCCACGCTATCGAAGCCGGATTGCTGGGCAATCCGTCGATTGGGGTTAACTTCCTGCTGCCGATTTGGGCGATGGCGAACGTCGCGCAAGGTGGGGCGTGTCTGGCCGTATGGTTCAAAACCAAAGATGTGAAGATTAAAGCGATTACCTTGCCGTCTGCATTTTCCGCCATGCTGGGGATCACCGAGGCAGCCATCTTCGGTATTAACCTGCGCTTTGTGAAGCCGTTTATCGCGGCGCTGATTGGCGGTGCAGCGGGCGGAGCCTGGGTCGTTTCAGTGCATGTGTATATGACGGCCGTGGGACTGACGGCGATCCCCGGCATGGCGATTGTGCAGGCGAACTCGCTGCTGAACTATATCATCGGCATGGTCATTGCCTTTGGCGTCGCCTTTGCCCTCTCTTTACTGCTGAAGTACAAAACGGACTCTGAATAATGACGATGCCTTCTCGCTGGCCTGCGGTACTGCAGGCCGTTATGAAAGGCCAACCGCAGGCGTTGGCTGACGATGATTATCCCCGGTGGCATCTGGCACCGGTTACGGGATTGATGAACGATCCCAACGGGTTTATCTGGTTTGCCGGGCGTTACCACCTTTTCTATCAGTGGAACCCGCTGGGATGCGATCATCGCTATAAATGCTGGGGCCACTGGAGTTCGGCTGATTTAGTGCAATGGCAGCATGAACCCATGGCACTGATGCCTGATGAAGAGTATGACCGTAACGGCTGCTACTCTGGCAGCGCCGTGGATGATCAGGGTGTATTAACGCTGTGCTACACCGGTAACGTCAAATTCGATGACGGCAGTCGCACCGCATGGCAATGTCTGGCGGTACAAAACGAGACCGGAGGTTTTGATAAGCTCGGTCCCGTACTCGCCTTGCCGGAAGGGTACACTGGTCATGTGCGCGACCCCAAAGTGTGGCAGCACGAGGGTCACTGGTACATGGTGTTGGGCGCACAGGATTTACAAAAGCGCGGCAAGGTTCTGCTGTACCAGTCTGCTGATTTGCGCAGCTGGCAGCCCCGCGGCGAAATAGCGGGTCATGGCGTAAACGGCCTGCAAAACGCGGGCTACATGTGGGAATGTCCGGATCTGTTCGAGCTGGACGGTACGCACGTGCTGATCTGCTGTCCGCAGGGGCTCGCACGCGAGCCACACCGCTATCTCAATACCTATCCCGCGACCTGGATGCACGGAGATTTTCGTTATGACCCGGCCACCTTTACGCATGGCGAGCTGCAAGAGCTGGATGCCGGGTTTGAGTTTTATGCCCCACAAACGACATTAGCGGCTGATGGACGTCGGATCCTGATTGGCTGGATGGGCGTCCCGGACGGGGAGGAGATGTTACAGCCAACGCGCGAAAATGGCTGGATCCATCAGATGACCTGTCCGCGAGAGTTGCACTTCCGCGAGGGGAAACTGTGGCAAACGCCGGTTCAGGAGTTGCAACAGCTACGCCAGACAGAACACAGCTGGCAAGGATCTGCAGACAATGCGCCGCTGCTGGACGCAACGCGCCTTGAGTTTGAGCTTAGAGCGGACGCACCGGTTAAGGTGAATTTCGCCAACACGCTGTGGCTCAGCCTGGATGAAAAGGGAATAAGGCTGGAACGAAAAAGCCTGCACAACGACGACATGTTGACGCGTTACTGGCAGGGGAAGGTCACCTCTCTGCGCGTGTTGTGCGACAGCTCCAGCGTGGAAATTTTCGTCAATGAAGGTGAGGGCGTTATGAGCAGTCGCTATTTCCCGCACCATCCGGCGCAAATAGGCTTCGAAGGTGCGTCAGCCATCACATTACGCTACTGGTCGCTTCGCGCCAGCATGGTAGAATGAGGGTTTTGGCAGCCGGATCTAAGTCGTTGTGAGAAAAACAAAACGCATCACTATTAAAGACGTAGCAGAACTGGCGGGCGTATCGAAAGCGACCGCCAGTCTGGTTTTGAATGGTCGCAGCAAAGAATTACGTGTCGCGGAAGAGACCCGCGACCGCGTGCTGGCCATTGCCAAACAGCATCACTATCAGCCCAGCATTCATGCGCGATCGCTGCGGGATAACCGTAGCCATACCATTGGACTGGTCGTGCCAGAAATCACCAACTACGGCTTTGCTGATTTTTCTCATGAACTGGAGACGCTTTGCCGCGAAGCCGGTGTCCAGTTGCTTATCTCCTGTACGGATGAAAATCCGGGACAAGAAACCGTGGTGGTGAACAATATGGTTTCCCGCCAGGTTGATGGCCTGATTGTGGCCTCCAGCATGTTGAATGATACTGACTACCAAAAACTCAGCGAACAGCTGCCCATCGTGCTGTTTGACAGGCATATGAACGACAGCTCGTTACCGCAGGTCATTACCGACTCCATAACCCCGACCAAAGCGCTCGTCGCCGACATTGCTCGCCAGCATCCGGATGAAATCTATTTTCTGGGTGGACAGCCGCGACTTTCACCCACGCGCGACCGTTTAGAGGGATTTAAACAGGGGTTAGAGCAGGCCGGCGTCACATTGCGCCCGGAATGGATAGTTCATGGGAACTATCATCCAAGTTCCGGCTACGAGATGTTCGCCGCGCTGTGCGCACAGCTGGGTCGTCCACCTAAGGCCGTTTTCACTGCCGCCTGTGGGTTACTGGAAGGCGTGTTGCGTTACATGGGCCAACACAATCTGTTGCAAAGCGATATGCGACTGGCAAGTTTTGACGATCACTACCTGTACGATTCCCTGGCCATCCCCATTGATACCATCCGCCAGGATAATCGCCAACTGGCGTGGCACTGCTTTGATTTAATCGGCAAATTGATTGAGGGCGACGTCCCGGAACCGCTGCAACGCAAGCTGGATGCGACGCTGCAGCGGCGGTATAAACCGGCAGGATGATAAGGGTTACTCAACCCTTACTCTGACGTTCGGTTTGGATAACAGAATCTTGATCAGCTCCGTAAAGGGGACGGGTTTATAGAAGTAGTAGCCCTGCAGAAAGGTAATGTCATTGCGGTTGAGATAGTCCAGTTGCTCCTGCGTTTCCACGCCTTCGGCCACGATGCTAATCGAGAGTTTGCGCGCCAGGTCCAGCACCGAGTCCAGAATTCGGGTCGAGTCTTCATGCGCATTGACCCGGCCAACAAAACTTTGGTCAATCTTGATGTAATCGATATGCAAATCATACAGATATGAGAGACCCGAGTATCCGGTACCAAAATCATCCAGCGCAATGGCAAAGCCGTTTTCATGCAGTCGGTTCAGGGTCTGGACGAGATGGTCGTTGATATCCAACGGCTCACGCTCCGTGAGCTCAATAACCAGGTTCAAATCGTGCCGGGTAAAACTGTCTTTATATTTTAAGCACTCTTCCACGAAGGTGGGGGTACAAATATGAGACGCGCTGTAGTTAATCCCCACATGAAATCCCTCCGGCAGCTTGCTGGCAATAAGGTTCATATTTGCCGCCACTTGCGCCATCAGGCTTTGCGTGAGTGGCACAATTAACCCTGACTTTTCTGCGAGCGGGATAAACGACGCCGGAGAAATATAGCCTGCCTGCGGATGCTTCCATCTGGCCAGCACTTCCACACCGCGCAATGTGCCTGCTTTACCGTTTACGATCGGCTGATAAAAAGGGACGATCTCATTTCTGGCAATCGCTCTACGCAATGACTCTTCCGGCAGGGTATTTTTATTCAAGTACTTATGCAGAATATAGGCCGCCAGGCAGGACATCAGCAGTAAAAAAAATAACACGGCTCCGGCCTGGTTAATTAACCTCTGCAGGCTAAAAAATGGGGGAGGGGTGAACTCGATGCGGTAGGGATAATCTGTGGCCTGAACGTGTCCAGTGGGATGTTGCGTGTCTTTTACCATCATCGCGTCGCCGGTTATCCCGATAACGTTATTTCCCACTCTTAATGAATACCGGACATCTTTTAGCGGGATATTCAGGGCATCCCGTAGATGGTGGTCGCTGATGGTGACCACCATCCGACTTTCTTCGACGTTCGTTTGATATAGCAGAACGGGACGTTCATTGACCGAGCTTCTGGCAGGCACCAGCAGCAATTGCGAATCCGGTAACGCAGAAACATTCACCAGCAACACACGGTTACCCGGAAGGGACGAACACCAGGCCTTTCCCTGTCTGAGAATGATGATAGTTCTGAGATGGGGTTGAAGGGCCGCCTCGATACCCAGCTGATACTGTTCATCCAGCTCACAGCCTTTCGCAGCAATCTTCATTGCCGTGCGGGTGGCAAGCCGCGCTTCATCAAGGATCGCATTGATATTTTTTATTGCATACCTGGCCCCCGTAAAGCTGTCGGCGCGCGCAGAGTACCAGAGCTGTGTACTTAAAATAAAAACACCCAACACAAACATGGCCACAGCAACAGCGATGGGAACAAGTGCATTGCGCATTTACGCATCCTTGGTATGAGAGAGCCGATGGCGCTGGCAGCATCAGAAGTGACTGATTCTATAGTTATAAAAAGCATGGTCGACAAAATTAAAAATAACCATGCTGGTGGGTAAATTTTTGTTTAAAACAGCAGACGGTCGGATTTATTTAACCATGCTGGAGGCTATTAACGACCAGGGTCATCAGGACTGAAAAATGCTGGATTCTGCCTGGCTTCATGTTGGTGCGCATAATGTATATTATGTTAAATACGATCCAGGTTAACGACGCAGGTCTAACAAGACACTTCTAACCTTAATCACTCCTCCTCCTTCACTGCTCTGTGCACAACCTACTTCTTACATCGGCATAAAAACCCAGCGCGTTGGCCGGGCCTCCTGTTAAACCATTTTCATAGATTGCCGTTCAGCGGCTTTCACTACGGCCATAAACGCTTTGACCCCTGGATCTGTGTCTGGTGACAGCATGCGCATGATCGATTTTGAATTACGCCCTACCTCATCAGAAATGGCAGGAAAACCGCACGTTACTTTAATGAGTGTGCGTAACATCCCTTTTGCTGTTTCAATCTCTCCGGCCTGGATAAGTTCGTGGATCTCCTGAATCATCGAAAGCCGTGCTTCGGGATCCTCTTTCAGAAGGCGTACCCACATATCATTAATGTTTTCTGCTGCTGGCATCTTTTTTACCCCCTTTACACCGCAGACATATTGCCATCAGCCATGCGCTGGGTTGCTGCCATCACTTAACCCATAGCTGCACGGTTTTTCTTTAGCCACTTTTCAAGCGGGCTTTCACCGTCTTCCTTTATATAGTGCTTAACTTTCATGTTAAAGCCTCCCCTGGCCTTAAAAAATGGTTTGAAGGGATTGGGTGTTGATAACGGGTTCTGCGAGGGATGTTCAGGGATGATGACGTTCGGCATTACAAATCATGACTCCGTGAGAACCCTTCTCCTGCATTCTCACGGAGCGATAAGACACAGCATCTTAATCACTAAACCTGATGCGTTGTCACAACCACCTTGTGTTGACGATGGTAACCGGCAGCGCCTGTCGCGCCAGCAACGATAGCCATAACCACCAACATGAAGAAACTAAACCAGCTGGCCTTCGCGGCGGCGGCGGCGGCTTTCTCGCCCGCTTCCCGCGCTTTTTGTTCGGCCTGTTTTTTCAGCTCTTCATATTTCTGACGGGCAACCTGATAATTTTTCTGCGCCTGATCGACCATCTGCTCCGCTTCGGCATCACTCTTGCCGGTTCTGGCCATGATGATGTTTTTCAGCGCCTGACGATCGGCTGCTTCAAAGGTGGCACTGTTTCGGTCCGTTAATCCTTTAATAAACCGGGTGACATCCCCGCCTTGATTCATGTTTTGTTGCGCCATGTTCGCTTCATTGCTCGCATTCTGTTCAAGCGCTTCGGGTTGTAATTCTGGCTTACCTGTCTGTCTTAATGTTAATTCCAGTTGATTCTGGAAATCGTCAAGGTTGATATTATTTTCCGCTAACTTTTCCTTCGCCATTTGCGTGACGGAAGGTGCAACGGCTTTAATACTGCTGCCGACGGTTTGCATTCCTGAACCCACCACACTAATAGCACCACTGGTCGCATTATTGGCAAGCATGATTAAAAATGCGGTACAAATAAGCGTGTTCACACCAAAAACTAATACCCCATGTAATGAACCGTGACGGTGGGCCAGCCAGCCGCTGACATATCCGCCGACGGCGGCAGAGATAATCATACTGACTCCGATCCAGATGGCGGCCCCGGTGGCTAAGCCTTCAAGAGGACGCTCTTCCTGCAAAGGGTCTACTGTGGTCGCCCCGATTGCCGAACCTAAAATCATCAATAACAGATAAACAACGATGGATATTACAACGCCTGCAAATACCGCGCTCCATGAGATTCTCTTATGGATAAGCGGATTAATCGCCGGGTAAAGCGGATCGACTCTTCTTTCTTCAACATGTTGATAATTAGTCATTTTAATCTCCACTGTTTTCAGTATTATCAGGATAATAAAATAGGTTAATGATTTGTTAAAACTAACCATCAACATTAATAATAGCCCTTGCTGAATTTAATGATTGCTTATATTACCGAGGAGAGGTTTTAGCGGCTTCGTTTAAACGAAGCGCCAGGCGAGAAGCAGTGAAATATATTATTTTCAGGAAAGATGAAGTAATGAGAGGGGTTCGAGGTCCAATGATGTAAAAAACCACGCTAAGAGGTTAATTTATTGTTTATATTGAAATTTAACGGTCTTAACTCGCCCTTCAGAATATCTTCCGGTAACGAAAACGTATAATGCCCCAGCATATTTATATGGCCATGTATCAGCGGCGATAATCTTGCCAGATGCTCCTCTTCAGGTGTTTCCCCCGATTTGCGAAGATGTGACAACGCCTCCTGCATGTAAAGTGTGTTCCACAGCACAACCGCATTGGTCACCAGACCCAGAGCACCGAGTTGATCTTCCTGCCCTTCACGGTAGCGTTTTCTAATTTCACCACGTTGTCCGTAGCAAATGGCTCGAGCCACTGCATGGCGTCCTTCTCCCCGGTTGAGCTGAGTGAGGATCCGACGCCGGTAATCCTCATCATCGATATAGTTGAGAAGATACAACGTCTTGTTGACCCGGCCCACTTCCATAATCGCCTGAGCCAGACCAGATGGTCGGCTACTTCTCAACAGTGAACGAATAAGCTCTGATGCATGGATGGTCCCAAGCTTCAGTGAGCCCGCCATTCGCATCATTTCATCCCATTGGGATTCTATTTTTGACAGTTCAACACATCCCCGGGCCAGCTCATTCAGGGCACCATAATGTGCCGTTTTATCTGCCCGCCAGAATATCGCCCCGCCTGCATCGGCCAGACGAGGGGAAAACTGGTAGCCCAGTAACCAGAACAGGCCAAAAATGATATCGCTGGATCCTGCCGTGTCCGTCATAATTTCTACCGGATTCAGCCCGGTCTGCTGCTCCAGAAGCCCTTCCAGTACAAAGATGGAATCACGAAGCGTACCGGGAACGACAATGCCATGGAAACCGGAGTACTGATCGGAGACGAAGTTGTACCAGGTGATACCGCGTCCTGAACCAAAGTATTTACGATTTGGTCCGGAATTAACCGTTTTAACCGGTGTGACAAAACGCATACCATCTGCGGAGGCAACCTCACCACCTCCCCAGAACCCCGCGAGCGGCAGCGTGGACTGAAAATCAACCAGCCGTGCATTAGCGCTGACCAGCGTTTCTGCCCTGAGATAATTTTGTTTAACCCAGCTCAGACGATGGCGAGTAAGCGCGGGAATATTATGCTTTATCAGGGGTTCATGCCCTATATTGCAGGCTTCTGCCAGCAGTGTTGCGCACAGACTGACCTGGAGATCCTGCGCCCGGGCACCTGATTCACTGACGTGGCTGAATTCGCGGGTAAAACCGGTTCGGGCATCTATTTCAAGCAACAGCTCAGTCAGATCAACCGGAGGGATCAGTTCTCTTACCCGACGATTCAATTGTATCAGTGCCGGTGGCTCATCCAGTTTATCCAGACTGCTAATCGTCAGTGAGGGATGCTTACCTTCATTGCTTATGCTGACCGCTGCGTTGCAGGCAAAACGTGAAGCCACTGATTTCCATGTGTCATCAAGCCGCGTAGCCAGTTGTTCTGCTGCTTTAGTTCCGTCTGATGGATGACCCAGCGCCCGACATACCGGGATGCGTTGTGCCTGCCATTCAGCTCCCTGAAGCAATTTTTGACGCGGGTCTCCCCACCGGTCACTGTTCTCCAGCCAGAGATCACGACGGCGCAAAGAATCCTGAAGGCGCTCGAGAAGACACAGCGAGTAACCCGCTCGTAGAATCCTGTCATCTCTGTCGTAGACCAGACGTTTCCAGGGGCCGGAAATGATTTGCTCTGGTGCATCGTCGAGAATTCGCTTTTTTGAGCCACTCAGTTCGGCCAGATAATGGATTGCTGACAACGTGTGCTCCCCGGCCGGGGCGGCCTGAAAGTGTAAGTCACGCAACATCGCGGACAGGAAGCGCTTCACCCGTCCATATTGTTCCACCATTTCATCCTGAAAATGAGTATCCTGCGGGCGCGCCAGCTCATTTACCTTGCCGACGGATTCAGCCAGTTTGTCCTTTGGTATGCGGCGAAAAATAGCCTGCCGCAGAGCTGCTTCATCGGTGTTCTCATCAAGTAATAACGTGCATGCCCGTGCCAGTAATAGCGCGGCACGATCAAGATCTTTCAGGGTCCTGAGCCGCTTTTTCTGCCCGATATTTTTTGCAGAACGCGTGATATCCAGAATAAGCATATCCAGCACATCCACGGCCTCGTCAAGCGCCGAAATTTCCTGTGCTTTCACAAACGCAGTAAGCACGGCCAGTCGCCGTTCGTCAGGCATTCTTGAAATGTATTTCACCGAAGCCATTCCGGCATAACGGGCCAAATTCCGCAGCTGGATGGCAGGCAGGCCGGAGAAATTCAGCCGGGAAAACTCCATGCTACGCAGTCGGGTATATCGCTCCAGGGCGTCTGTAAATGACGGCCCACTGATAGTGACAGGACCTTTTCGCATCTCCTCCAGCACCGATATACGCTGCCCTTCAGGTATTTCAAGTAAACCGTCCAGTTGTGTTTTCTGCCAGCTGTCAGGCAACAAAGCCAGCCTTCGCCATAATCGTCGACTTGCCCGTTCGCGTACTTCGCCAATCAGCCTTGTCAGAGTCGAGGGGGCGGGTAGCAGGATCTTATTTTGCAGCAACCATGCGGTAGCAAAATCAAACAGCAGACCTGGACGCTCATTGCTGAGCCAGGCGCGAGTATAGAGCAAACGCTTCAGTCTGAATGACCAGGGGAAATCACCAAAATCATGATAATCATAATAGAGCTTGATAAGCCCCTGATGCTCCCAGCGGGTATTTTCTCTTTCAGCATACCGGGAAAGGATCTCTGGTCGGCTGATGTTCAACTGTGCCGCAATGTAAAAACGGATGAATGAGGGAATTTGAAGGGGATCAGGAGGAAACGTTCCCAGAAAGCGCGCCGTAGTCAGCTGAAGTGCAATCCCCAGCCGGTTATGTTTTCCCCGTCGCTGATTAATAAAAGCAAGGTCACGCTCATCCAGATGAAAATACCGAGCCAGCTGAACCTCATTTGGGTCTGCCACATAACGACCGTAGTTTTCTGTCTGTTCGCTGGTAAGAAAGTCATCACTCATTGCGCATCCTTTCGTAAACGGGAGTTCTGTTCTTTTTTTAACCGTCTCAAATATTATAAGTTTTGAGACTGCTAAAATCGGCCCGGCATTAAGTATCAAAAATCGTGATTTATGCTTTATGATACTAAACAGTATCAATATCGATTTATGAGACCAATATGGCATTACTGGGATATGCGAGAGTATCAACCAGCCATCAGAAACTGACGGCGCAAATTTCTGAGCTGAAATCTTCCGGGGTGAGGGAAGATCGCATTTTTACGGACATGATGTCGGGAGCTACGGACGAGCGCGAAGGACTGCAACGTCTGCTGGCTCGGGCTGAACAGGAGGACATTATCCTCTGTACCAAAATGGACCGACTGGGCCGTAATACCGCTGACATGATCAAAATCGTCGACACATGTTATAAAAAAGGGATAGCCATCAGGTTTCTGGAGAATGGGCTGAGTACTGAAGGAACGATGGGTAAAATGGTTATTCAGATCCTGGCCGCCGTTGCAGAGGCTGAACGCGAACGAATATTAGAGCGTACCAACGAGGGCAGAGTGGTCGCTATGGCGGCAGGGGTTAAGTTTGGGCGAAAACCTCATCAAGGGTCGGGAATGGCTCTGGAACTTATTCACCTTGATACTCCCATTAAGCTGGTGATGGAGAAAACCGGCATTTCACGGGCAACTTACTTTCGGTTGAAGAATCATCAGCGCCGTTCCTGATGTTCAGACGCTTCAAATGAAAATTTTCTGGCTCCTGCCTCGGAAGCTCTAAACATCTTCACATAAATGACCGGGGACATAATGGATAATTATAATCAGTTGCTTGCATTCATATGGGCGTATGAATACGGCAACTTTTCTGCCGCCGCGCGGGCAAACGGATTGACGCCTTCAGCAATGAGTAAACTCATCAGCCGGCTGGAGGCGAGATTACAGGTAAGACTCTTCCATCGCGGGACGAGAACGTTAACGCTGACCGAAGAGGGACACGTTTATCTTAACAGTGCCCGGGCAGTCGTTGACGCAATGACGGAGGCTGATTCACTGGCTGAAGATATGCCATCACGCGTCAGCGGGCAGCTGAAAATCCGTACTATGACTACCTTTGCCCGTTATCATATCCTTCCATGGTTGCCCGAGTTTATTGACGCCTACCCTGACCTCAACGTTGATATTGAAACGGGGCCGGTTTACCGGGATGATTTTGATAAAGGGCTGGATCTGGCCATTTATGGTGGTGTACTTGCGAGTTCTTCCCGCATCGCCCGTCGTATCGGTGAGAGTCAGTGGATTACCTGCGCTTCGCCGGCCTACATCACCAGGTACGGCATACCCTCCCATCCCCGTGAGTTGATGGAGCATCGCTGTTTTCACTTTAATTTCGATAGCCACTGGAACCAGTGGGTATTCGCCGAAGACAATCAGAGCATCATATTCCCGGTGAAACCGGTTGCCTCCCTGTCGCAGGGCGATTTGCTGCGCGATCTGGCCATTCAGGGAGAAGGTATCGTCCGCCTGGCTGACTTTCACGTTCACCGGGATATCAGAGAAGGAAGATTAATCCCGCTTTTGAAGGCATTCCAGTCTCCTGTCAGAGAGCCGCTCTATATAATTTACGCAAAAAGGCAGCATCTCAGCCCACGCATCCGCTGTTTTATTGAATTCATGGAAAAACAGATAGCCCTTCATCCCTGGAGCGTTTGAATTTTCAGTCAGCCCCTTACTACTTGTCCCTCAGATCATATTTGAACACCCACTGTGAAACTACGTCACAGTGGGTATTCCTGCTGCTCGAATCTCGTCGCTAACGGATCGTGATACTGTTTTATGGATTTTTACAGAACGAATCCATTTTTAGGAAAGAAGAAATTACTATGTCAGACAGACAAACATCACGGGCAGGGATGGCACTGGCCCTGGCTTTCTTTTCCGGTATGCTGAGCAGCAGCCTTCCCACTCCTCTCTATCCCGTGTACATCAGTTTATATGGCTTCAGTGCTTCTCAAATAATGGCGGTGTTTGGCGTCTACGCGGCAGGTGTCCTTTTCGCGCTGGCTTTTACTGCCAAAGTTCATATCAGGACTAGCCTGTATACAAGACCTCTCTATGCTGGCCTGACCTGCGTTTTGCTGTCATCACTACTGATGATGTTTGCAGATAACTTTATGATACTTATCCTGGGCCGTTTTGTTACCGGTCTGGGGTCAGGTATTTTAATGGCCTATATTAACCGCTCGCTGATTAAATTATTTGATACGGAAGTAAGTAACACTGCGGCATTGACGGCTTCTGCCTCGTTGATCCTTGGACAGGCTATTGGTCCATTAATAACGGGGGAAATCGTACATCGTGGTTTTTATGCACTTAAGACTCCATACATAATTCTTTTTATTCTGGTTGTAATGTCGATATTTGGGATCTGGCGCAGTCGTCTGGTGATTAATAGGCACTGTACGACAGTAACCATTGAACGGAAAAGTGTCGGTGCTCAAAGTTACAGGGGGCTCTGTTTCCGGGACGTCATCGTCTGCTGCATGGCCATATTTCTTTCATGGGCGATGGCATCCACGTTTATGTCCCAGGGGCCCACCCTCGCGCGCTCCTATTTCAATGTTGCCAGCGTGCAGCTGGTGAGCTATTCCCTTTCAGCATTCCTGCTGGTTGCAGGTATCAGCCAGATAGTGATGAGGAAAAAGCACCATTATTCGTCGCTGAAAATTGGGGTTGTTGCCCAGCTTGCTGCGGTTTTGCTGGCCCTCAGCAGTGTGCACACGAAAGCTCCTTCACTTCTCTTCATATCTGTGATGCTCGAAGGGTTCGCCTATGGGGCAATACTTGTCGGTGCTGCCACTATCGTTAACATGGTCGCCAGACAGAGTCAGCAACACCATCTGATAAACCTGCTTTACATTGTGGGCTACGTGGGTAACTGGCTGCCGTTTTCACTGAGCGTGATGATGGATCATTTTACCCAGGAAACAGCCCTCAACGCCTATCTGATACTGTGCAGTATTTTAAGTACGTGTATTTTTTTATCAGCTTATTTCGCGGTAAGATGCCAGAATATTACGGGGCGGATAAGAAAAAACTAAATATTATTGACGATGAAGTTAATAATCTAAGCTTATAACTGCCTGACCCAGATAATTGTGTGTAGAAAACTAATCCGACCTCTCAAATTGTAAGAAGACTGAAGGCGTGGTTATGAATACTTCAGGTTTGGGGACACCGCATAAATTTAACCTGGAGTCATCTCCCGTTCCTGTACAGCTGGATATGGTTAAAAGTAATGAGTTTATTATCAGAGCATTATTCCCAGGGTAACCGTTGCTCCCAGCTTTCAACAAGCAGGTCAATAAAGGCGCGAATGCGCGGGGATAAATGTCGTTTACTGGGGTAAATGATCCGAACAGGTTCAGGGGGGAAGGGATAGTCCTCAAGCACGGGTATCAATTTACCGCTACGCAAATCTTCTCCAAGCAAATAGGTAGGTAAGTGGACTATACCAAATCCGGAAATTGCCGATGCCCGCATGGCTTCCGAACTGTCGAGGTTTAGCCGCCCGGGTCCTTCATACACAAAAGTGCCTTCCGGAGTCGCAAACCGCCAGCTGCGTCTCTTTTCTGCACTCAGAAGAAAAATAGTGTCATGCCTGGTTAAGTCTGCGGGCGTTTCTGGAATGCCCCGTGAGGACAAATATTCGGGAGATGCACAAGTGACAATGTGCTGCGAAGCAATCGTTCGGGTAAGAATGCGCGAGTCATCGCGGGGTTCACCGATGCGAATGGCAATATCAAAGCCTTCTTCAATAAGATCAACAAACCTGTCGCTAAAGGACACCTCCGCACGAAGTTCCGGCCACTTTTTCAGATAAACATCCAGAATGGGAAGGATATGGCGCTGCCCAAAAGAAAGCGGCGCACTCAGCCGGAGAGTCCCCGTTGGCTTCCCCCTGCGCATGGCCATGGCGGCATCGACCTCTTCCAGGTCATCCAGTATCTGTCGGCAACGGTCGAACATGACCCTCCCTTCATCAGTCAGACTCAGACTCCGGGTGGTACGGTTAAGGAGACGAACACCCATACGCGTTTCGAGCCTGACAATACTCTTGCCAATGGCAGAACGTGTGAGCCCTAGGGAACCCGCTGCGTGGGTGTAACTCCCGGCTTTTACAGCCGCGACGAACGCAGCGATATCACCAATGCTGTTGATCTCCATGGTTTATTTATCACCTTTAATACGGGCTTTAACGTACCCTGATACGGGAAACACATTCCCCAAATGTTTATATATTATAGGCTCCTGTTATTTTTTAACGCAAATACAAACAGGAATAAAAATGCTGAATCAACAAACCAAACAAGCCGTAAAAGAATGGTCAGAAAGCCTGGCCGGCCTGGGTCCAATCCTTACGGGTGAGGATACCGTAACGCCTATGAGTGAGGTACGTGACGCCTACACCCGTATGCTGGCTAAAAATCCTGCACCTTCCGGTGTCAGTTTTATTGAGGTAGACATGGGAGGCGTGCCGGGAACGCTGGTAACCCCCGACAACCTTGAAACTGATGCCATCGTTATGTACATCCACGGCGGTGCTTACATTGTTGGTGAACCGGCGGGCTATCACGGCATTGGTGGTAACTACGCCAGCATGCTGGGCGCACGGGTTTACATGCCGGATTACCGTCTGGCACCGGAGTATCCTTTCCCTACGCCTGTTACCGACACCGTTCGTGCGTATGAGTGGTTGATTGAGCAGGGCTTTGACGCCAGCAACATCGTACTGGCGGGCGAGTCTGCGGGCGGAGCGATGGTGGTTACTGTTATGGTAGCTGCACGTAATAAAGGCCTGCCGCTTCCAGCCGGCGGTGTTTCCATTTCCCCATGGGCCAACCTTGAGCACACGGGCGTCTCCATGACCAACCGGGAAGGCCTTGATCCTCTGAACACCAAGGCAGGTCTGGATTTCCTGGCACGCACCTTCCTGGGCGATGCGTTGCCTAATCACCCAATGGCATCACCGGTGTTTGCCGATGTGACAGGTCTGCCGCCGGTGCTGGTTCAGATTGGCGAAAACGAACTAATGCTGAGCGACGCTATGCGGCTCGCAACTCATCTGGGTGATCACCGGGTTCGCGTAAATCTGGAAGTCTGGCCGGGTATGTTCCACGCATGGCATTTCTTCTCCACGCTGCAGCCAGAAGCGGTGCAGGCACTGGAGAGCTCCGTTGTGTTTATGAAGCAGGCCCTGCAGGATGCAGCGAAGTAATCATCAGTGATGAACTAAATAACGGGCGCAACTGACTGCGCCCGTCAGGAGTGAAAATGCCCCCTTTACAGACACAACTCACTTATCCGCCGGATCTTGCCTCACATAGCGCATATAAACGCGTATTCCGCCCGGGCCGCCTGACCTTCGGCTTTATTATGCCGCTTGAAGGTTATCCGGATTCGCCTTTCCCGACTCTGCAGGATCATCAGGCGCTGGCAAAATTTGCTGATGACGCCGGTTTTTCCGCTCTGTGGATGAGAGATGTGCCCTTTTATGATCCACGGTTTGGTGACACCGGACAGATGCTGGATCCCATGGTCTATCTCGGATTCCTTGCCTCTCAAACTACACGCATAACGCTGGGTACCACCGGTATGGTGTTACCCCTGCGGGACCCGATTATATTGGCCAAGCAGGCAGCCTCAGTGGACCAGCTAAGTGGTGGACGCCTTTTGCTGGGGCTATCCAGCGGGGATCGCGCTGTTGAATACCCTGCATTTGGTGCCGATTACGATAACCGGGCCGAACGTTATCGTGAAGCGTTTGGTCTGATAAAAACCGTCTGTGAGACGTCCTTCCCGGTGGCTGAAACGGCGTACTACGGCAAGCTATCAGGCAACCTTGATCTTATTCCCAAACCCTTTAAATCCCGTATTCCAATGATTGTGGTTGGTCGCGCACGGCAGGACCTGAGCTGGATAGCAGAGGAAAGCGACGGATGGATATGGCATCTGAGTGATTTCTCAACGCTCCCGGAGCTACTTGAATTCTGGCGTGGCGGTTACGACGATAATCGTTTCAGACCTTATGGTTATGCCACCTTTTTTGACCTCGATGCTAACCCTGACGCGCCGCTTCGCAGATTGATGAATGGCATCACCGTCGGCCGCAATGCGCTGATAAAGCTATGGAAGGAGCAGGAACGGCAGGGAGTAAACCACGTTGCGTTAAATCTGAAACCGCTGACACGGTCCGCAGCCGAGGTGATGGCTGAAATGGCAGAATTTGTGTTACCCGAGTTTCCTTCTGAATAAACGCAGGACAATAAATGAACAGTTCATTTCATTCTTCGGTGCAGAGCCTGATAAGTTTTTGTGAAACCTGGTCAGGGAATGCTTACTCCGACAATAGCCAATGGCTGGACCCCTCGGTCAGATTATTCAGCAGTCATCGTGGAACAGTTTCCGGCCGTGAAAATGTCACCGCCCTTTTGCAAAATGACTTTGCTGACCTGGACAACGTATCCGTTACGCTGACAAACACCGTTGAGCGACGGAACGATAAAGATTACGTCGCCAGTGCATACCTGCACGGGCATGCTTCGCGCACAGGTTCCGGACGTCATAACCAGGTACGGTTTGGGGGGACGGTCGTGATGAGGGCAGGCACAGATGAAGCCCAACCTTTGATCCATACCCTTCACCTCCAAATAAACTGGACCTCAGGTGCAAGGCAGTTGTTATCGGGATGGCAGCTACCGGCTGAAGAGTCCGGCTGGCATCAGCGATTTCCGCCAGTCGCCATTATCAGTGAACTTGATGCCCCCTGGCATATTGTGCCAGAAAACCACCGTGCTACGAGTGACGAACAGGATGTGATCGATACCTGGTATCGCTACGCGTGGGCGCTGGACCAGGCAGATTTCACACTTTTCAGCACATGTTTTAGTGAAAACGCCGCGGGTAACTTTACCCCCCTGGGCTATATATCGGGGAGGCGGAATATTATTGCCGCCATGAAAGCCTTCCGGCTTCCGTGGCCCTGGATGCAGCATTATGGTGAACCGCTGAAAGTATGTATCCAGCCCGATCGCCATTCGGCCATCCTGATAATAGGCCGGATCATCGCGGAGAGAACGCACGACTCAGGGGGGCGCGAAATCTACGGCGCGCATTACCGCGTTGGGATGGAAAAGGATTCTCACAATCGATGGTCAATATGCTGGAGCGAATATAATCCAGGCTGGCTTTCAACAGATGATGTATCCGGTATTGATACCGCATTACCGCGCAACAGATGAACGCTGCGCGCTCGACAAGCGTGCCGGCAACTCTTTTTTCAGTTCTTCAATCAAGGCTCTCACTTTAGGAAGGACCGTGTGAGTCCTGGGCCACATTGCAGAAATGGGGGTGGGCGGTGCCTGAAATGTGGGTAGAATTGCACGAAGCTGCCCCCTTTTGATGGCATCACCGCATAACCAGTCCGGAAGTTGCGTCACCCCACATCCGGCAATAGCCGCCTCCAGCATGGCTTGACCATTATTAAAACGGTAGGCTGAGGAAACAACGTGTCTTACAACGTGTCCCTCTTTGCCCCGGATTAGCCAGTAAGTTTGCCCGTCTGACGGTAACCCTGAAATGCATCTGTGTGATGAAAGCTCACGAAGATCAATGGGGATGCCTGCTCGTTCCAGATATCCCGCAGAGGCGCAAATGATAAGCCTTTGCTCGCCCAGGCGTGTGGCAACCAAATCAGCTGAGTCAGGCAGGGGGCCAAGCCTCAGTGCGAGGTCAAAGCCGTCTGTCGCCGGGTCGCGAACCCGATCGCTGAAATCAACTTCGATATTCAGGGCCCGGTATTTTAACGCCATGATATTGAGTAAGGGCATAATGAAAAGGTGACCAAAGGCCACGGGAACCGTCAGCCGCATCAGTCCAGACGGCTCGACTATTCCCGCCTCTATTCTGCTTTCGGCATCTGAAATCATATCCAGAGCAGCAGTGCAGCGATTGAAATAGATCTCACCTTCCGGTGTCAGCGACAGGCTTCGCGTACTGCGGTTGAGTAAGCGAACCCCCAGCCGAATTTCCAGACGCTTGATGCTTTTGCTGAGTGCAGAGCGCGTCACGCCTAAACCCTCAGCAGCAGCAACGAAACTGCCTTTTCTGACGACTTCAGTAAATTCCTGTACGCCATTGAGTTGTGCCGTCACAAATATTGGTTCCTTTATCTCAACACTGAGGGGCTTTTTGCCCAGGTAATCATGGTCTTCAAATAAGGTTAAGATCGTTGCTAACAGATTTTTACCATGAAATGGCTTCAGGAGACAGAATGAGCGAGTTACTGAATATCTATACAATGAATGGAATAAGGCTTAATAATCGTGTGGTTATGGCACCAATGACCCGTTCGCGGGCCTATGATCTTATTCCCACTGACAGTATGGTCACCTACTATCGCCAGCGCGCAACAGCAGGTTTAATTGTTTCCGAAGGTTCACCTGTTTCAATGGAAGGCCGTGGACAGGCTTACACGCCGGGAATTTACACTGACGAACAGATAGAGGGCTGGAAAAAGGTGACTGAGGCAGTACATGCGCAGGGTGGGAAAATATTCATCCAGCTTTGGCACGTAGGACGTTCCTCACACATTGCTCACCAGCCTGATGGGCAGGCACCGGTCAGCTCCGTCTCACGCGTTGCAGAAGGCTGCACCACTCACATTCCCGGTGATAACTGTCAGTCTGTACGCGTATTTCACAGCCAGCCCCGCGCATTAGCAACGGATGAAGTCCCGCGGGTGACGCAGGATTTCGTTCGGGCGGCTAAAAATGCTATCGAGGCGGGGTTTGACGGTGTGGAGATCCACGCGGCTAACGGCTACATCTTCGAGCAATTTATCAATGGTGGACTTAACGACAGAACAGATCGTTATGGTGGTACTATCGCCAATCGCCTGCGGTTTACGCTGGAAACGGTGGATGCCGTCTCTGCAGCCATCGGGAGTCATCTGACAGGTATCCGTATTGCACCCTTTGGCCGCCTGCAGGATATGCATGGCTTTGATGATGAGCAGGATACCTGGTTATCTTTAGGTATCGAACTGCGTCGTCGACATCTCGCATATGTACATTTGAGCGATCAGGAATCTCTCGGAGCTCAGGCCATTCCTGCTGGCTTCCTTACAAAGTTTCGCAAGGCTTACGAAGGTACCCTCATCGTAGCGGGCAGCTATACACAGGCGCGTGCAGAAATGGCACTCAGAGAGGGGGTTGCCGACTTAATTGCATTTGGGCGTCCTTTCATAGCCAATCCAGATCTCGTTAAACGCATGAAGAATGGATGGCCGATGGCTGTTCCTGATAAGGATACGTTCTATACCGGGCGAGATGCAGGTTATATAGATTATCCCACGTATCACGTCGATTAAGTTCCCAGAAGCTGGAACGTATCCGGAATGCCTCCGATCCTAAAACAGCTCCGGTTTTCAGCCATTCGGAGAGGAGGAATTCTATCAATAGTGAAATCGCCAAATAAACACTTATATTTCATATAATTACTTCGTTAGCGTGGTTTTTTACATCATTGGCCCTCGAACCCCTGAGATGTGAGATATCGATAGCAAAGCGCTGCTCACCTGCCCGGCTCCGTGGGCAGCGCTTTGCTCAACGTTGTTATGGCTACATAACAACCCGGTGATGGTCATGGGCGAATAACGAATCCAGCCTGATGACATTTTCCGGCAGCAACGCATCGTCCTGCGCCGGCCCGACGCCTTCAATATGGTCGATGTCGCCCTTGTCATCGTGATAAACCGTCATCACCCTGGCCTCGCTCAGCTGGTGAGTCAGGTTCTCAGAGATGTGCAGGCTGGTTGCCAGTTCAGGCTCTTCCAGCCCTGCTTTACGGCGGCGGCGCTCTACCCGAAAGCGATACTGGTTATATTTCGCCCAGCCGATCAGCACCAGGCCGTTGAATAACGCGACTACTGTATAAATAGTCATGGTGTCGAGCGTCAGGAAGAACGGGGTTATCTCCGTCAGATGCGTCCGGTCCAGCGCCATGGTCAGGCCGTTATAAATCAGCCAGATAAAGACAAACCAGGCGAGCAGCGTCAGAGCAACATCGATAAGCTTTGGCATTCGACGACGTTCAGTAAAGATCAGCGGTTGATTCATGATTTGATTCTCCCAATACCACGGTCAGGACTGACCCAGCGAGCTCTGCCGCGCTGGCGCATCAGCATGACTTTCGGGAATGCGACAAGGGTTGTAAACAAGCTCAGCACCCAATACACCACCGGGAACCAGATTATCCAGAACAGTGAGGCGGTAATGCCCTTCTCATAGCGCCGTTCGATCAGCAGGCTGACCAGGAACTGCAGAAGGCACACCACGCCCAACATCAGTCCGGTAAAGCCCGGTGGGAACAGATGGTGAACGTACAGGCTTTCAGGCATCGGCAGTATCAGCCCCATCAGGAACAGCAGAATGCTGATTGCGTAAGAAAAAGCCCAGACGGTCGACAGGCAAAACTCGGCAAACAGCGGCCACATCCGGCGATATTCCCAGGCCCACAGGCGGCGCATATTGACGATAAACACTTCAGCGCCGCCCTGCGCCCAGCGAAGACGCTGCTTCCAGAGTCCTTTAAGCGTCTCCGGCATCAGGATCCAGCACAGCGCGCGCGGTTCAAAGAATACCGACCAGTGCCGGAGCTGCAGCTTCCAGCTGATATCAATGTCCTCGGTGATCATGTCCGGACTCCAGTACCCGACTTCCGCCAGCGCCCGGCGGCGAAACGCGGCAATGACGCCGGAGACGGTGAACACCTGGCCGTACACGCGCTGGGTGCGTTTGATAAGGCCAATGATCGAGCTGAACTCGCCAACCTGCACCCGGCCAATCAGCGTCGAACGGGTCCGAACCCGTGGGTTCCCGGTTACGGCACCCACGCGTGGGAACTGCAGCAGCGGCGCCACCATATAGGCTGCGGCGTCACGATCCAGTAACGCATCCCCGTCGATACAAACCAGAAAATCACTGCGTGCCGCGCCCGCGCCGGTTTTCAACGCCACAGCTTTGCCCTGATTTTCGGCCAGATGAATCACCCGTAGCCGCGGGTATTCGCTCGCCAGTTGGTTCAGTACCTCACCGGTGTTATCTTTTGAACCGTCGTTAATGGCGATCACTTCAATGTTTTCATAGCGCTGCGCAAGCGCCGCTTCGATGGTCTCCCTGGCGTTATCTCCTTCGTTATAGCAAGGGATCAGGATCGAAATCAGCGGCGATCCCTCCAGCACCGGCGGAGGCGTGTCTTTCCCCCACTTCCAGTGACGTTCACGGTAGAACCAGAAGTAAAGCCCGCCGCTCATCCAAAGGGCAGACATAAACAGTGGCCATAAGAAAATAAAGTTCAGCATCACTTCGCCGGTAAAGATGACGGCCACGCTCAGAGGCAGGCTGAACATCAGGCAAAGGATGAGGAAAGCGACAATGCGATCGGTCATTTTTGCGGATACCAGAATGAGGAGAATGTCGATCGAACCTCTGACATCTCAGGTTTATCGTTGATGAAATCATCGGGGTAATAGCCGTAGTTGACCGCCCCGCTCAGCTTCAGCTGACGCATCCAGTCGGCCAGCTGTGTACCGCTGATTTCACTTTGCCCTTCGGGTTGTCGCCAGTCGCGCGCCTGCAGCTCGAACACGGTCTTGTCCAGTGCGCCAGGATGTTGGGCAACGGCATTGACCAGTTTATCGAGCCAGGCATTGGACTCATCAAGTGGCACTTTCTCCATCAATGGCATCGCCATCGGAGCCGTCCAGTTATAGGTGCCAAGGAAATCGGAGAGGTTCTGCGCAAACCACGCCTCGCTCTCCGGCTCCAGTACTGGCATGGCATAAATGTTGCGCGCCGTTTTCACCTGCGGGCCGCGAATCGCCTGCGTGGCCCGGGTGAGCTGGAGAGTAAAGTCGATCAGGGCGCGGCTCTTGAACCGCGTCCAGCGTTCAAACATCTGGGGGTTATCGCGAATCTTCCCGATGTCGCCCGGGAACCCGGCGGCCCGGTAAGCAGCCAGCGCATCCGGCGAGGCATCTTCAAAGTCAGTCAGGAAGGCATCATCGTGGAACAAGATCCCTTTAAAGCTGGCGTGCGTTGCCAGGTCCTGATAGATCTCGGTGATACGTTTACGCGCCTCGGCGTTCCAGGGAGAAAGACGTATATATTGCTGTTTGTCAACGGCGCTGCGGTGGGTGTCCGGATCCCATTTCATGACGCGCGGGATGGAACCATCAAGATCGAATGCCAGCACCGGCATCCAGGCGAAAACCTCCACGCCGGCACGGGTCTGTAACTGCCAGGCAAGATAGTTAAACAGGTCGGCGCGCATCGGCAGCCAGCGGTTAGGGAAGTACAGCTCACGGATGTTGCCGTCACCTTTCGGATCGGCGTAGGCCTGCAGGAAAACATGCGAGATACGCATGTCATAAACACGCTGGATCAGCTTGTCGATATTTCTGCGCTGCTGATCCGGGTTCTTATCGTAAACATAATCGAGGTCGACGTGCATCACCCGCATCGTGCGCGGCTCACGTACCTGTGCCACCTGGGCGGCAAAGCGCTGGAGTGACGGGTTGTCGGAGATCAAAATACGCGGCACATCGTCCAGATTGGCGGCGTTAGCCAGTCCCTCGTTCAGGGTGAACGCCATCTGATAGCCGTGCTCTTTCGCGATCTGCCAGGTGGTTCCGCTCGCGGCACCATAAGGCCATACCCAGGCGCGCGGCGCTTTGCCGGTGACCTCAGTGATCTTTTGCGTAATCAGATCCAGATCGGTATTAATGCGCTGATTGAACTGCGCGTCCGTTTCATACTGTTTGGTGGCTTTATTGTAGAGGTGGTTGGCGACGGCAGGCTGCTGACTGCCCTGCGGGTTAGCCGTGCTGCCGTAATGCGAAGCCCAGGTATGGGCGCCAATTTCAACCAGCGGCGACTCCCCCATCTCCTTAACCATTTGCCAGGTGGCAAATTTATCGCGTGGCGTCATCAAGCCGCCAAAGTTGACAGGCTTGCCGGGCGGTGAGTCCACCCAGCTCCCGACCGGCGCCCACAGCGCAGGCCAGTTGTAGGATTTCAGCAGCGGCCAGACCCGGGTGTAAAAGCTGCTGTAACCATCATCGAAGGTCAGCAGGACGGCTTTCTCTGGCAGCACGATTTTGCCGTCGTGCGCATCGAGGATTTGCTGCACGCTCACCGGGTGATAGCCGTTATCGCGCAGCCAGGCCATCTGATCGTTCAGTGCGCTGGTGCGCACCGACAGATAGCGCTGGTCGGCCGCATTATCCTCCACATCGTGATAGCCGATCACCAGAAAACTGTTTTTCGGCCAGGCGTGATCGGCGGTCAGTGGGGCCCTGTCCGCCGGGGGATCATAGCGCGGCGTGTTCGCCCCACCGCAGGCGGTGATCAGTATCCATCCGGCGATGAGCAAGGTCGAGCGCAGCACTTTCTTTAACATAGTCGGCCCCTAAAACCTGACGTTCAAATCGAAAGCGATGGCGATGTTCCGCTCTCGCTTGCCATCGTAGGGACGTTTATCCCAGGTCAGCATCAACCCGCCGTCCACCACATGATTCCACTGGATACGCTGTCCGTACCCCAGCTGGGTGACCACACCCGTTCCGTGATCCTGCTGCCAGTAGCTGCCGACCCCCGCGGTAAGCTGTTGCGTCCAGACCGTGTCATACAGGCGATACAGAACATGTTCCGCACTCAGCCCTGGCACGAAGGTAAAATCCTGTTTCGGGTTGTAATACAGCACGTCTTCTTTGCTGTTAACGCTGCCGCTGATTGCCGGGATGAAATCCAGGGTAAAGCGCGGTTTGGTCCACAGGCGCTCTTTGCCGCTCAGACCGTATTCAATACGGTCGTTGCCATCGGAGAAATGCGATCCAGCAAAAGAGAGCTGGTATTCGCGCCGCTCGTTCTGATACCAGCGAATGTATCCGTCGCCGCCATTGGCGCTGACGTTATTGCGCAGGGCTCGCAGCGGCGTGCTGCGCGCCAGCCGCTCGGCCGAGGCCCCTACCCGCCAGTTGTCATTAAAGTCATGCCAGCCCGACAGACGCCCACCTATCTTTTGCCCATCGCCGTAGTTGCGACCGGAGATTTCCATTTCGGCCCAGTAATCACGGGAGGTCCATTCGGCACCGGCCGCCAGATCGCGGCTGATCCCCTTCCCTTCTTCGAACTCGCCGGTGGCAAAGTTGAAGCCGGTAAACAGGCGCCAGTTATCGTTAATCGGCGGGCTGTAAATCGCCGAATTTAAGGTGAAGTCGTGTTTACCGCTGACCGGACTGTCGGACGAAATACCCTGATAACCGTTGATCCGCAGCTCGGCCATTTTGTGGACGTCACGAATACGCGCCAGCCGGAGCGTTGAGGTATCGTCCGGGCTACGGGCGATGACGTCATCGGGCAGCTCATCTGCCTGCTTCCACTCCTGCAGATCCAGAGCGACATAGGCCTGCTGGCGTTCCAGCTCAAGGTTGCTTGGCTCCAGCACTTCGGCAAGTTTCAGTTCGATTTCGGCTTTGCGCGGCAGTCCTCTCGCCTCCAGTACCGAGGCATAGGTGATGCGCAGCCCCTGACTTCCAGAGCCGGTGCGCGCTAAATGCTCGGCCTGTTTTTCGGCGGCAGGCAGATCGTTGGTGGCGATATAATACTGGCTGAGCATCATCTGGCCGGTCAGCCAGTTGTCGTTTGGCTGCAGCGTCGGGGAACCATAAATGCGCCGCAGATAGGGACTCTTCTTGATGTAATCATCGACCTGGAGCTTAGCCGCTTCGAAGTTCTCATTATCGATGCGGGCGAAAAACAGCTCCTGCTCATCTTCCGGGCTAAGCGGCGTCTGGGGAAGCGGCCCGGTTGGATAATAAATGCTCATCAGCAGTGCTTCGGCTTTTGCGGGCTGCTGTTGATTCAGGTAGGCGGTGGCGACCCAGCGTTTAGCGTAGGAAGGCACCGGCGCTTGCGCATCCAGTGCCTCGTATTCGGCAATCGCCTCAGCGTTACGCTTGCGGATAACCAGCGCGCCAATACGATCGGTTCGGGCGCGGCGGATATCCTCCTGCGCGTCCGGTAGCGTTTTCCACGCCGCAAGCAATTTATCGTAGCGTTCCAGAGCCCGGTCGGCCACAATAAAACGCTCCGCTTCGTTACGCGTTGGCGTGTAGGCCGAGCGCACAATTTGCGCAGCGGCATCCAGTTCCAGACGGCGTTTCATCGGGTCAGAATCGGTAAGATTATCCGAGAGCTGAAGCGCCGGACCGGATATTCGGTTGGCTGCCAGTACCCCGATCATGGTGGATTTTGCGCTTTTATTTTGCGGATCCCCCACCTGCGCCTGGCTTGCCGCGAGCAAAGCATCCCAGTTCTTCCCTTGCGCCTGATACACATAAGCAACCAGCGCATCGCGATCGGGGCCCGGTTCCTGCTGCTGCCATTTTGTGGCTTCGGTTAATGCCTCTTCGTTGCGCTGGGCGTCGGCCAAAGTCATTATCCAACCGGTACGCGCGTCGGCATTTTCGGGTTCGGCGAGTAATACGTTTTCCCAGACCGTCAGCGACTGATCCCATTTTTGCTCGTTGCGCAGTACGCGAGCCACCGCAACCTGCCCGCGGGCGGGAATGTCTACTTGCCCACGATATCGCTGCCAGACCCTGAGCGTTTCCTGATCGTTATTCGCCCAGCTTGAGACCTGTAGCCAGTCGGCCACCTGCTCAGCGGTCAGCGCTTTTTGCGCTTCCTGGGCCTGAAAATAATTCAGCAACGGTTTAGTGTTACCGGCTCGGGCTTCCATCACCAGAGCGTCATACTCCTCTGTGTCAGCCAGAGCCTGCACAGGAAAAAGAACGGCGGCGGTACAAATGCAGCCCACCAACCTGATGTTATTTATCGTTTTTGTCGACCGACGAATGCTGAACATAGCTTTTTTATATCCTTATGCCAGAGCAGGAGTAAGCTGTATCATTCAATGTGTTTCTTCATGATTCTTTAATAAATAAAGCCTCAGAACTTAACGGTGATAAATATAGTTATAAATCTGACGCCTTTGTATTATTGACAACGCAATAAAACGTATATTTATAGGTCTGGAAAATTAACGCCTTTAAAAATCTAACACTGGTTTCCAAAATATTCCAGGAAACGCCCGCAGGTAATGTGCTAAAAATAATTTGTCGTCAGTTTTTTCTCATACTTCTGGGATTCAATGCTGCGTAACGGGGGGGTAACAGATAGAAAATAACGCCAGGACAAAATTTTTTGATGTCAATATGAGTTAAGTTATTGATATTTTAGGTTTTTCAGTTAGCGCTCTTCCATTTGGCATTGCCAGGTGAAAACGCCTTATTACTTCCGTGAGGTTGAGTTTTCTCGGGAATATTAGATTATCAGACTCATTAATTTATGCCTGAGGAAAGGGTGATGTGTTTTCAGGGATGGGAGGTCAGACCACGGAAGTCTGGCGTAATGGCCTTTAGCTGACCATTACGCCGGTTTACATAATGCTGTCAGGTCAGTCTGGACTGAGTTTTTATCGCGGGTTGACGCGATTCAGGTAACAGTGACATTGCGCACAAACTTATTGCGGTGGCAAACAGCACGTAATAGGCAGGCGCGACAGGATGATTCGTCCAGGCCAGTAACGCCGTTAAAATAAAATGCGTACTTCCGCCAAATAATGCCGACCCAACCGCGTAAATTAACGATGTGCCGGTACTGCGAAACTGCGAGGGAAGCATCTCCGGTACCACCACCAGTAATGCGGTTGTCGGGAAGGTAATCAGCGTGGATACCACAAAGGTCACCGTGAGCAGTCGTGCAGCGTCCGGGGCGTCATGCAGCCATGAGAACAGCGGGATCACCACCACGCTCAATACTAACACCGGCAGGATCAGCACTTTCTTGCGGCCGTACTTATCACACAGCCTTCCTGCGATCAGCGCCCCGAAAAAGGAGATCAGTCCGGCAATCAGGATACTGGTCTGCGCAATGCCCGGATGCAGATGCAGCACCTTAATGGCGTATGAGGTCATGTAGTTGATCAACTGAGACGTCACGCTCACCACCATCATGATGCCCAGCCCAACCAGCAACAAGCTGCGGTGTTCACGCCACATACTTTTCAGCAGATGCAGGGTGTTCTCCTCTTTTTTGACCGACTCAGGCAGCGTTTCCGGCAAATGACGACGAATATAAATGGTCAGCGGCACCATCAACAGGCTGAAGACAAACGGCAGACGCCATCCCCAGCTTTGCAGGTTCTCCGCTGACATCGAGGTGGTGATGATCACCCCAAATAGCCCGCCAACCGTGACGGCAATCCCCTGGCTGGCGATTTGCCAGCAGGCGTAACGCCCCCGTTTATTCGCGGGTGCCGCTTCAATCAACAGCGATGCCGCAGGCCCCACCTCACCGCCCAGAGCAATGCCCTGAACCAGACGGCACAGCACAATAATCACCGGGGCCGCCATGCCAATGGTGGCGTAGCCTGGGGTGGCAGCAATACCCAGCGTGCCCAGCGTAATCAGCGTGACGGTCAGAATCATCGCCGGTTTACGTCCTACGCGGTCAGCATAGCTGCCGATAAACAGCGCCCCCAGAGGACGAGTGAAAAAACCCACCCCGAAGGTCGCGGTAGCCACCAGTAAACTGCCGTATTCCCCGGTGATCGGGAAAAATGTCTGGCCGATGTACACCGCAAAATAGGCGTAAATCACGAAGTCATACACTTCAAAAGCGTTGCCCGCAACCGCCGCGGCAATGACCCGCCAGTGAACGGGCTGCGTAACAGGATTTTCGGTAATGTGGCTCATGCTGCTCTCCAGGCGTTCGTTATTATGGGTGGCGATTAATGCCTGCTACCGCTTGCTGGAATACCCGTTTCCCCTGTGTCCAAATCTCGTTTTGCCACCAGGGATCCTGGGGATTGAATGCATCCTTCAGGCTTTGCCGAATTGCCGCAGACTGCCGTGAGTCTCCGCTTCCATAACGGGTGAGCCAGTGTGCGCCGCGCATAGCCAGCACGGTCTGCATTTGCGGGTAGGTGCCGTACTCCAGACAGATGTTGGTCTGTTCCGCCTGTTCACATTCGCGGAACAGCGCAGCCTGAATAGGCCCGGTCAATGGTACGCTGGTCGAACTGCCGGTATTCACCGAGGTGATGGTATCGCCCCACCAGTCGCGGGCGCGTAATAAGGATGCATCTTCGTATTCACAGCCAAAAATGCGTTCACCGTAGCCATAAGGACCGAGCCCAGTGTGAATATCCAGCGAACCTATCCGCTGGCAGCGGGTGGCATAGTGCTGCAAAATGGTGCGGAAGGTCTCGTTGCTCCAGGTAGGTTTTTCGCCACCGTAATGCAAGCCATCGGGGAAGCGGTATTGTCCCAGACTTACTGCGCACTGGTAGCCTTTATCGCCCCAGACTTTTGCCATGCCGCGAAGCTGCTCTTCACTGTCTGCCGGTGGTGGCCAGCTGGCGGGCAACAGTAAATCGTGAATGTTGGCATAGCGGTCATTCACCGGCAGGGGTGCGGAAAAGTCGATAAAATTACGGTTAAGGTCGACATTCTCCTGGGTGGTGCGATGCGACCACGAAAATCCCCACGGGTTAATGGCATGCACATGCAGAACTGCTGTATTGCTGGCCTCCAGTGGTCCCATCTCCAGCAGCCCGCGCTGGATGGCCGAGCCGGGATACCCTTCTACGCCGTGCACGCCGCTGATAGTTATGATCAGATTCGCGGCATCCTTCGGCCCGTCCAGCACCACATCCGTTGCCAGCGTTTCACCGTCGTGCCCCGGCATATCGAGGATATAGCTGTCGACGGGCAACCGGCGAGACTCTGCAGCGGCCAGGAACGCCCTCCTTGCCTCGGCATAGTTATGGCTAAACAGAGATGGCGCAGTGAGCTTCGAATTCATTGTTATTCTCTCCAGAAAGTAAGCGGGATTGCTGGCGCTGTCGGCAGGCATCGCCGTAACGAGTGAAAATCTGTCGTGCAAACGGGCTGTGGCAGAGGGACATTTCCGGGTGCCATTGCAGCCCCAGTAAAAATCCGGGGGCATCCGGAGCGGTAAAGGCTTCAACCAGCCCGTCCGGCGCACGTGCTTCAGTGTGTAATCCCTTCCCCAGTGTCTCTACGCCCTGATGGTGCAGTGAATTGACCCTCGGGGTGGTCGTATCGGCCAGCGAGGCCAGCAGCCCGCCGGGTGTGAGCTCGACGATATGGCGGTCTTCGTACCAGCACGTTAGCGGGCGATCGTGATCCCCTTCCCGATGATCCAGCGCGTCAGGACGTTCATGTACGGCGCGGTTTAAGGTTCCGCCGAAAAAGACGTTCAGTTCCTGAAAGCCCCGACAGATAGCCAGCAGGGGGATCCCCTGCGCAATCAGTTGGGGCAACAAGGCAAAAACCGTTGCGTCGCGATACTCATCTTTCAGCGTGTGTTCGGGCAGCGGCTCAGCACCATAGCGTTCAGCAGCCACATTTGACGGGCTGCCGGGTAGCATCACGCCATCTACCGTTGCCAGAAGTGTGGACAAATCCAGCATCTCCGGGCTGACCGGCATCAGCAGAGGCATTACATCTGCCGACTCATGCAACGCGCGGAGATAGGTCTCGGGTACGGCATGCACCGGATGCTCGAAATAGCGAATTCGATCGCAGATCACCGCCACAACCGGCCGGGGTAAAACAGAGGGTACTTTTCGCATCATCATCTCCTGCTGAACAAACTTTATCCAAATGTTACTTATTTGTTTTAATTTCGTGAATTGCAGATTAATGTCGAATTTCATGCATAAAGTGCAAGTGAAGCCCTTATGAATACCCGTCAGTTGCAACACTTTATTGCCCTGATAGAGAACGCCTCTCTGAGCGCCGCAGCAGAAGCCGTGCATTTGAGTCAGCCAGCCTTGTCGCGCAGTGTTCGCGCCCTGGAAGAGCAGCTGAACGTGCCGTTGTTCACCCGGACCGACCGCCGCCTGCGCCCGACGCCGTATGCGCTGGCCTGGGAAGCCACAGCGAGACGGATGCTGATGAATGAGAATGAGGGAAAACGGCTTTTACAGAGGATGCAGACCGGGGAATCGGGGCGCGTCGCGCTGGGGATGGGCTCCTCCCTGATGGATGAACTTATTTGTCCTTTACTGGATACGATGCTGCGCGATCTACCGGAGGTGCAGGTGAAATTCAGCGTGGATACCTCTGCCCCGCTGCTGAATATGCTACGCAGCCGACAAATTGACCTGTTCGTTGGGGATGCAAGTATTGCGCGCTATCAACAAGATCTGGTGGTTGAAAGTCTCTTTACCTGCGGTTTTGCCTGGTACGCCAGCAGTCAGCATCCGCTGGCACAGACAAAAAACAGTGATATCGCGATGCTGAAAGCGTGGCCAATGGTGATTGCAGCCGGATACTTTGATCCCGCCATCATCGAGCATATGGAAACGCTGTACGGTTTTACTTCGGGGCTTTATGAACATTTCGGCGTGTTGAGTAATGATTTTCAGCTCGTGCATCACCTGATGCGCTCCAGCAACGCGATACTTATCGCTACCGATATTTCGATGCTTGAAGCGCTGGCGGCAGGCACGGTGGTGAAGTTGCACGTCACGCCACCGCTTGCCATCACCCTGACGCTGGGCATTTTACGTTTAACCGACCGCGAACTCCCGCCCGTCTGCGAACGCGTGATGACATTGATACGTGAGCGGTTCCGGTTGGCGGAAATCCGCCGGACGCAGATAACCGGCAGGTAAGTTCCTACGCCGTCCCGCGCAGGATCCGCGCCGCCTGGCTTGCTAAACCGCTGAAAATAGCCTCGCGGACAGGCGTCGGGAAATCCGCTGGCAGTTCTGCCGTGACCTGAGCGATCACCTCTTCGGTGCGGTTGGCCATCTCCTGCATCGCGCGTTCCGCTAGCTCCGGTGAAAACCCTGCATGCGCTGCGGTGCTGATAAAATGGCGCGGCTGGATCATGGCGAAATGGTATTGCCGGTTTTTGCCCTGCAGGGCCATCGCCATTTTGGCTTTTCTGGCCTGAATCCCGCCGTCCGCAAACAGCGGAAAGGCTGAGATGACATCGTATAACGGCGTCATTCGGAATGAGGAGTCAGCCTCAATAAACAGGCTGAAATTCTTCCCGTGACCGTCGATGGCGGCTAGCATCCAGAAGAGGATCTGCGATTTAAAAAACATCTCGCGATCCTGGGCCGCCAGCCGTGAACCGAGCAGCAACTTCATGGCATCCGCGATCCCCGGCCCGCCATGTGACTCATATTTCAGCGCCGGAGAGACGCCCAGTGCCTGGCAGAAATCCTCCTGCGGCAGGCGCATCAGCCAGCCGCTCCGGGCCCATCGACGATCGAACCGCTCGACAACCAGCACTTTTGTTTGCCCAAAGCGCGCCATTTCGGTAGGGGCGACGGGAAAGCCAAACGCTTTCGCAATGCGCATACACAGCCACTCGTTCTCGCAGCTCTCGCTCAGGTCGATATTGTTCTGTTCGATTCTGCCGATCGGCAGCTTAAAAATATGGCTGGTCGGGGTACTGCCCTGGGGCCGTTGCCAGCGGTTCTGATACCACAGCAGGGCCGTTTTCTCCTGCGCACCGGCCAGCGAAATACGAAAATCAGCCCCCTCTTCCGTCATCCCTAATGGCGACATCTGATAGCCCTTCAGGATCGATTCGATCTGCTGTTCGTCCAGCGGTTCGGCGACAATCTCCATTACCGAGGGAATGTCCAGTCCGGGTGGGTAAAGCTGTATGGCACCGACGCAGTCGCGTCCGACGCTTGCGAGCAGATCGAAAGGATGGGCAGTCTCAATCTGGAACCGGGCCTGCATTCGGGCAAGAATGGCTTCTGAATCGGGCAGCAGATTGCTAAAGAAATTGTAGACCTGCTTGCCTCTTATTCGGCTGTGCTGCAGAGGCAGCGACAGAGAGATGGCGCGCGAACCGGGTTCGGATAACCACCCGGGCGTATACTGAAATGACATCGCCCCGCTGCTATCCCGGTACAGCGTGCCCACCACCTCGCCATTCATGGCCACCGTCAGACTTTGTGCACGCATTGCTTACCACTCCTTCGTCCAGGTTTTGCCTTCCGGCAGCGTCGACCCGCGTTTCACCACGTGCAGTTCCAGATCCAGCGCCGAAAGGATTTTGAACAAGGTTTCCAGCTTGGTCGATTCCGGCTTGTTCTCGAAATCCGATACCGTAGTTTGTTTAATGCCTACCTGTTCAGCCGTCGCGGTTTGCGTTAACTTATTGACTTTGCGCTGGTCGCGTACCGCCTGAGCCAGTGCGTCTGCTGATGTCACTTTCATGGTTATCCCCTGTGGCGGATAAATCGAGGTCATCCCCTACAGGGGATAAAATCAGAATAACCGCTGTAGGGGTTAAATTCAAATTATCCGCTACGGCGGATAAAAATTCCCTTGAGTCTCTGTAAAGCGATGTACTGAGGCACGGCGTTCAGGTGTGTTATTTAAAGAGGGTTATTATGTATGTTGTAACTAATATTATTTACTTAAGATAACTGGCACCGATAGCACTCTGTCCTACACTCACATCCAGAATTCCACTTTGCGGGCACAGGGAATGTATAGCACTGATGATTTGAACAACCACGAACTCAACCTGTTCTCTCATATCCTGTGGCAGTTGGGTTCCGGGCAGGACAGCCATGCTTTACGTCGCGAGACGCTGGAGAATGTTTGTAGCCTGCTGAAGGCCGATTTTGCCGCCTCGTGCATCTGGTCCCCCGCTACGGGTACCTCTCATAAAGGCGTGAGCTGGAACATTGACGACAAGGCGATGCAAGAACATGCCAGCACCTGGCAATATGTCGATCCCATTACCCCGCTGCTGCGGGCAAAACAGCGGCCGACTCTGGTCGATGACGTGATGCCTGCCAGCGCGCTAAAACAGACCGCGTTTTATCACGATTTCCTCAAGCCCTGCGGTATGCATCATGGGATTAACGTCTACTTTTTACGGGACGGCGAAGATGTCGGTGACCTGCGGGTCTGGCGGGCGAAAGGTGCACCGGCATTCGGCTCGCGGGAATTACGTCTTCTGCAATTGCTGGAACCCTGGTTTACGCGGGCGTTACCCAAACAGACCCGCTCCCCGTTAACCGCCCGTGAGCAGGAGGTCGTCAATCTGGTTTGCAAAGGACTGGGCGATAAAGAGGTCGCCAGGCTGCTGAATATCAGTTTCACCACCGTTCGCACGCACCTTAAGCATGCGTTAAGCAAACTGCACTGCGCAAACCGTACCGAGCTGGCCTCCCGCCTGAAGCATTAGCCCATCCTCATTCCTGAGGATGGCGCGCAATTGCCCGATCTGCCTAAATAATCCGGATAATCACTGTCTGGAAATAGCGCAATGAAAATAATAAATCCGTCAGACCTCGCAAACACCGTTCCTGATTTATCCACCCTTAGCGCCGCCGACGCAGCCGTGCTCATCTACGAACAAAAGATATCGAGCGAACAGCTCGTGTGCGCCTGTTTATCCCGTATAGAAGCCCAGGAGCACCTGAATGCATTTATTACGGTCAACGCCGCACAGGCACTGGCACAGGCCAAAGCCTGGGATAAATACCTCGCCGCGGGCGGCGCGCCCTTACCGCTCGGCGGTGTGCCCATCGCCGTAAAAGACAACATTCACGTGGCCGGATTACCCAATACTGCGGGCACCCTGGCCTTGAAAAATTTTATCCCCACAGCCTCCGCGCCGGTGATCCAGAAACTTATCGACGCAGGCGCCATTATTATTGGCAAAAGCAATATGCATGAGCTTGCCTTTGGCGTCACCGGCTATAACGCGGCATATCATTCGCCGGGGGTCAAAGGAGTACGCAATGCCCGTAACCCGAGCCGAATAGCCGGCGGGTCGTCATCGGGCAGCGCGGTGGCGGTGGCCACCAGCATGGTTCCCGTCGCTATCGGCACCGATACCGGGGCATCGGTTCGCCAGCCCTGCGCCCTGAACGGCTGCGTGGGGTTTCGCCCTACCACCGGACGCTATCCTCAGACGGGCATCACCCCCATCTCACACACGCGGGACACCGCAGGTCCAATGGCGCGCAGCGTCGGCGATATCTCCCTGCTCGACCATCTGATTACCGGTTCTGCCGTGCTTGCGCCCAAACCGGCAAACCGTATCCGCTTAGGGATTGCGCACTATTTCTGGCAAGCGCTGGATGACGATGTCAGCCAGCAGGCCCATGCGGCGCTGGCTATGCTTCGCGATGCCGGGATTACCCTGATAAACGTGGAGATGCCCGAGCTTGAGCAGGCCAATGCCGCCGTCTCGTTCCCGGTGGTGATGCATGAAGGTAAGCATGATTTGATTAAGTATCTGCAGGAACAGGATCTGCCGCTCACGCTTGCAGACGTGGTGCAGCAGATCGCCAGTCCGGACGTGCGCGCCATTTTTGAACACGGCATTATTCCGGGAGTAATCCCGGACATTAACGGCCAGCCTGCCCCACTGCCGCCCCTGTATGACCAGGCTATTTCGCAGGGGATTGGCCGCCTGCTGGCAATCTATGAGCACACGTTCCGCGAAAATGAGCTTGATGGGCTTATCTTCCCCACTTCACCTGTGGTCGCCCCGTTGGCCAACGATGAGGTCAGTTCGGCCGAGAACTTTGCCCGGCTGATCCGCAATGTGGATCCAGGAAGTAATGCCCGACTGCCGGGTCTGTCGCTGCCGATTGGCAATGGCCCCACCAGCCAACTGCCGGTAGGGATTGAGATTGACGGGTTACCCGGTAGCGATGCGCAGATCCTGGCTATTGGGGCAACGCTTGAGCAGATCCTGAAACAGTAATGCAGTAGCACCTGATCTGTTCAGGATCAGGTGCTAACAATCGTCAGCGAAAACCATCCTCGCAAAGCCCGCCTCGAGCAGTTTCATCGTGACGTCATGAATATTTTTTTCTTCTCGCTGGGCGTCCGGTAAATCAAAGCTTAACACCGCATCCTTAACCACCGTCATTTTCAGCCCCAGATCTGACCCATGTCTGACGGTAGAATTCACGCAGAAACCGGCAACGGCGCCTATCACCACCACCTCTGAAATCCCCTTCTCATCCAGATACTGCTTAAGATCGGTAGAGGCAAACGCCGATGAGGTCCGCTTAATGAAGACGTGTTCGTCGGGAGTAGGTGCAAAATCACTGAGGACCGGATAGAAAGGCGAATCCTGGTGCAGCACGCTGCCTTCGTCGGGCGTCTGGTGAACAACATGGGCCACCAGCGCCTGTTTGTTACGGAATTGGCTTAATACGGCGGTCATATTGCTGATAGCGTCAGACGGATAAAAATGAACGCCTTTATTGATCCGGTCTTCCACAAACTTCTGCATATCGATAATCAGTAATGCTCTGGACATCTGCTTTCCCCGTTCAGTCATGTGCGATGGACTCCCTTTACTCGTCGTAACCTTAGCACGCTCTCTGTGATTGACTTACCCCCGAATAATAAGAGAATAAGCGTTCCCGGCGACTACCCATAAACTGGAGCCTATCATCGCCCGTTCACGCCGTTTTCAGCCTGTAGCACAACACCTCAAACGCTCGAGCATACTTGTCGCCTGGGCGTTTTTACTGGCCAGCTGCAGCTCTACGCCCCCAAAATCGCTGGTGACGCCCCTGCCGCCGGTCGCTAAACAGCCGCTGGTGCAAAAGTCGCAGCACAATGAACCGGTGCGCGGCGTCTGGCTGGCGACCGTGTCGCGTCTCGACTGGCCGCCGGTCTCGTCGGTGAATGGTGACAGCCCCGCGTCGCGTATCCAGCAGCAGCAAAAAGCCCTGACCGATAAGCTGGATAACCTGAAAAGCCTCGGAATCAATACCGTGTTTTTCCAGGTCAAACCTGACGGCACGGCCCTGTGGCCCTCACGAATACTGCCGTGGTCGGATATGCTGACCGGCAAAATTGGTCAGGATCCGGGTTACGATCCGCTGCAGTTTATGCTCGATGAAGCGCACAAGCGCGGGATGAAGGTTCACGCCTGGTTTAACCCTTACCGCGTCTCGACCAATACCCGCCCTGGCACAGTGGCGGCGCTGAACCGTACCCTGTCGCTCAACCCTGCCAGCGTGTTCGTTCTGCACCGCGACTGGATCCGCACCGCCGGCGATCGCTATGTGCTCGACCCGGGTATTCCCGAGGCGCGGGACTGGATTGCCAGTATCGTGGCGGAAGTGGTGTCGCGTTACCCGGTGGACGGCGTGCAGTTTGATGACTATTTCTATGCCGAATCCGCAGGCTCTACACTTAATGACAACGCCACCTGGCGGCAGTACGGTCAGGGTTTTGCCTCGAAGGCTGACTGGCGGCGCAATAACACCCAGCAGCTGATTGCCCAGGTGTCGCGGACCATTAAGCAGATCAACCCGAACGTGGAGTTTGGCGTGAGCCCGGCTGGCGTCTGGCGTAACCGTTCGCATGATCCAGCCGGATCCGATACCCGTGGCGCGGCGGCTTATGATGAGTCCTTCGCCGATACCCGGCGCTGGGTGCAGCAAGGGTTGCTGGACTATATCGCCCCGCAGCTGTACTGGCCGTTTGCCCGCGATGCCGCGCGTTACAATGTGCTGGCAAAATGGTGGGCCGAGGTGGTCAAGCCGACCCAAACGCGGCTCTATATTGGCGTGGCGCTGTACAAGGTGGGAGAACCGTCCAGCAAAGAACCGGACTGGACGGTGAAAGGCGGCGTGCCGGAATTGAAAAAACAGCTGGATTTGAACGAGTCAGAACCGCAGATCGACGGTACGATCCTGTTCCGGGAAGATAACCTTAATCAGCCCCAGACACAGGAAGCAGTGCGCTATCTGCGAAGCCGCTGGGGGTCGTAAATTCCGCATTCAGGCGCCTGTATTCAGCGATGCAGGCGCTTGCTGCCCCCCAGGATTTCTTGTAACCTTCCCCGCTTTCTCCCCTTGCCAGATAACAACCGGATGCCTATGACGACTCAACCTTCGAAAGATCCTCTCCACGGCGTTACCCTCGAGATGCAGGTCACGGCCCTGGTGGCGCGCTACGGTTGGGCCGGGCTGGGTAAGATCATTAAAATCAACTGCTTTAACAGCGACCCGAGCGTGAAATCCAGCCTCAAGTTCCTGCGCCGCACGCCGTGGGCCCGCGCCGAGGTTGAAGCCCTGTATCTGGACTCCCTCGACGACCCGGCTCCGGCCGCAGATGACGAAGACGCCACCAGCCCGTGGGCCAGAGCACGGGCCGACAAGTAACCTGAGGTTAAGGCCGCCTGAACAGCGCGATACTGCGGCCCGCTAAGTCAAACACCGCCTCCTGCGGGACTTTGTGGGGGTGATCATCATCCACAGCGGTGCTCAGCGCCAGCGTCCATCCTCCCTCGCCGTGCTGCGGCAGACTAAAGGGTACCGGACTGTCGGCGGGGTTGATCAGCAACAGTACGTCGTGCCAGAGTCCTTCCTGGATTTTCAGGTCCGGGCGACTGATATACAGTCCCAGCGTCGCCCCCGCCTCCCAGTCTTCCGGCTGCTGTGCTCCCCCTCCGGCATTAAACCAGTGAATTTCCATCCCGTCTCGCCAGCTCTCGCGGCGCAGTAACGGCTGGGTGGCACGCAGATGAATCAGCTGACGGGTAAATTTGCGCAGCGCGTCGGCGCTCTCGGGCAGGTTTTCCCAGTGAACCCAACTGATTTCGCTATCCTGACAGTAGACGTTATTGTTCCCCTGCTGGCTGCGACCAAACTCATCGCCCGCCAGCAGCATCGGCGTACCGTGGGAAAAGAACAGCGTGGTGAGTAGATTGCGCTTCTGCTGCTCTCTTATCGCGTTAATCTGCTCGTCGTCAGTCGGGCCTTCCACGCCGTAATTCGATGACCGGTTATCGTTGTGCCCGTCGGTGTTATTGTCGAGGTTAGCGTCGTTGTGCTTCTCGTTAAACGAAACCAGGTCGTTGAGGGTAAAACCGTCGTGGGCAGTAATAAAGTTGATACTGGACCAGGGCCGTCGACCACGCAGGTCGTACAGATCGCCGGAACCCAGCAGCCGGGCGGCAAAGTCAGATGAGACGTTATCGCCCCGCCAGTATTCACGCACGGTATCACGATACTTGTCGTTCCACTCGCCCCACCCCGGCGGGAAGCCGCCCACCTGATAGCCTCCTGGGCCGATATCCCACGGTTCGCCAATCAGTTTCAGTTTGGAGAGAACCGGATCCTGCATCATGGCGTCAAAGAACCCGCTGCGCTGAGTGAATCCTTCCGGCTCCCGTCCCAGAATGGTCCCCAGGTCAAAACGGAAGCCATCAATGTGCATTGATTGCGCCCAGTAGCGCAGCGAATCCATCACCATCTGCAGCACCCGGGGATGGGAGGTATTTACCGTATTACCGGTTCCGGTATCGTTCACATAATAACGGTGCTGGTCGACGATGGTGCGGTAATAGGAAAAGTTATCGATCCCTTTGAACGACAGGGTCGGTCCCAGCTCGTTGCCCTCGGCGGTGTGGTTATAGACCACGTCGAGGATCACTTCGATACCGGCATCGTGAAAGGCCCGCACCATCTCCCGAAAACCCTGAATCCCCTGCGGTCCGCAGTAGCGCGAGGCCAGCGAAAAGAAGCTGAGCGTGTTGTAACCCCAGTAATTTTTCAGCCCCTTATCCAGCAGATGCTGATCGTCAGGGAAGGCATGCACCGGGAGTAGCTCCACCGAGGTAATGCCGAGGCTTTTGATGTAATCCACCGCCGCTTTATGTCCCAACCCTTCATAGGTGCCTCGAAGTTCTGCAGGAATGGCCGGGTTAAGCTGGGTAAAGCCCTTCACGTGAGTTTCATACAGGATGGTACTGGACCATGGCACTGCGGGGCGATGCGGGTCCTGCCCGTCGAACACGGTGGGATCAATCACCCGACACTTAGGTGTGAACGGCGCACTGTCGCGGGTATCAAAGCTGAGGTCTTTGTCTTCATGCCCCAACTGCCAGGCAAAATGGGCATCGTTCCAGCGCAGATCGCCCACCAGATCCCGGGCATAGGGGTCAATCAACAGCTTGTGATGATTAAAGCGATGACCATTTTCAGGATCGTAAGGCCCGTAGACCCGATAGCCATACAGAGCGCCGGGTTTCAGATCCGGTACATAGCCGTGCCAGACCTCGTGGGTATATTCCGGCAGCTCCAGACGGGCAATCTCGGTGTTGCCGCTCGGATCATACAAACATAACTCCACGCGCTCGGCGTGAGCCGAAAACAGCGCAAAGTTAACCCCTTTACCGTCGTAGTTAGCCCCGAGCTGATGGCTGTAGCCTGCCCGGATCTCATAGCGTTTATCATTTGCCATAGTCTCTCCCTCGAACGCAAAAAAATGGTCTTGCCAAAATCAGTCGCAGGCAAGTAATACCCGCCAGCAGTCCCGCGTCGTCGCGAGTTGCAGGCTTTCATTTAATAACAAGATCTCACCGCTGAAGCAGTCCCGGTAGCGACGGTTCGCCAGGCCCGCAGGCAGGATCACGTCGGTTTGTGCCCACAGGGCCGCCCCGCTGACCGGGAACGCGTCGTGGGCCGCATCAAAGGCCAGACGGGGTGCCACCACGATCAACGCATCACCGTCATCAATCCGGGCATAGGCGATAGCTTTATCCGCCTGCTCGCCGGTGGTGATCAGCGCCGTATAGCTCCCCAGGCGGAACAGAGCCGGTTTCTGCTGACGCAGCTGCAGCAGAGTGGCAATCACCGACTGCTTGAGTTGCCCGTCCAGCCAGCTGGCAATACCTGCGGGTTTCACGCTGAGCTGCTGCGCGAGTCGGGCGTAATCCGGTTCCCGGCGGTTATCCGGGTCAACCAGGCTAAAGTTGAGACCCTCACTGCCCTGATAAATATCCGGCACGCCGGGGGCGGTGAGTTTGATCACTGTCTGGCTCAGGCTGTTGACCAGCCCGCTGAGAATAAATGGCCGCAGCGCGGTGCAAAAATCCTGTAAGAACAGCTGATTATCGGGCGACAGCAGATGGGCGGCGTAGGCCAGGACCACCGTTTCATAGGCTTCGTTGCTGTCGACCCAGTCGGTGCGCAGCTTGGCTTCGCGCAGGGCTTTCTCGACAAATTCCAGGAACCGTTCCTCAAGGGCTTTCAGCCCCGCCGGATCCTGCGGGTCGAGGTGCGGTGGCCAGACACCCGCCAGGGCCTGATACAGCATCCAGGTATCGGCCGCACGCGGTGCGGTTCCGTCATTCAGAAAGCGGACGTGGGTCTGGTTCATCTGCTGCCAGCGGGCCACGCACTCGGCCCAGATTTGCGGGGCTTCGGTCAGGGTGTACAGCCGGGCGCGGGCGTCTTCCCCGCGTTTGGTATCGTGGGTCGAGGTGCCGGAGAGCGCATCCGGCTGACGGTCGCGGCGGGTCGCCATCTCGCTATGAAAACGGGTCAGGGAGAAGCCGCGCGGCACCGGCTCAGCACCCACTTCGTTCAGGGCCAGGCCCATGTGCTGACGGAAAAAGAGCGTATCTTCGACCGACTTGGCCATCAGCGGCCCGGTCAGTTGCTGGAAGCGGGTACGGAACGCCGTTGCGTTGTCTGTATCAACCACCTCACCCGTCAGGATCCGGGTCAGCAGCGCCAGCGCTGCCGGGTCCGCGCTGACCTTCGCCACCACGCTGTGCAGCAGCTGCCGATCGGCCTCCGACAGCCCCTGCGCCGTGCCGTAGGTGCGATACACCGGGAAGGCCACCAGCAGCTCCCGCAGCGCCAGCCGCAGCACCTCTTCTTCGATTTCGCCCTGTCCAACCGTCAATGCCAGCTGCAGCAGGGTATTAAATTCCCCTTCAAAGTTACGCTCCACCATCAGCAGCCGGGCCGCGCGCAGCTCGGCGCGCATATCCACCGGTTGGCCCATCACCTCATCATAGGCCTGACGCAGGGCGCCGATGCGCTCGTCATCCACCAGCACTTCAGAGAGCGAGGCAATAAACTCATACCCGGTGGTGCCGGATATCGGCCAGTCGGTCGGGAGATGCTCCCCTTTACCGAGGATCTTCTCTACCGTGATGTAGCAATCCGTCCCCGCCTGCTGGCGCAGACGCTGCAGATAGGCGCGCGGGTCGGCCAGACCGTCCACATGATCGATGCGCAGGCCGTCCACCGCCCCCGAGCGCACCAGGGCCAGAATCAGCGCATGGCTGTCGTCAAACACCGCCTCATCTTCAACGCGCACACCGACAAGACCCGTTATCTCAAAGAAGCGCCGCCAGGAGAGATCGCGCGGGGCATCGCGCCAGCTGGTCAGGCGATACGGCTGCTGGTCATGCAGTTGCGCAAGGTCAGCCGGGTCGTGCAGCCTGAGCACGTCATCCTCTCGTCCTACCCAGCTGTCGGGGGTCAACGGGTAATAATTGTCGAAATACGCCAGCGCGGGTTTGCCGGTATTGGGATCGCGCTGCACGCTAAGTTCGCCCTTCTCCAGCGCCACCTCTACGTCATCGCCGAGGAACGGTAAGGTCAGTCGTCGCGACCAGTCGATATCAAAATGACGCGCAAAGCGGCTGTTCTCGCCGTGCTCAATCACATCCCGCCACCAGGCGTTCTCCAGCGAAGTGGACATGTGGTTTGGCACAATATCGAGGATCAACCCCAGTCCGGCGCTTTTCAGGGCGCTGACCATCCGCTCAAACCCGGCCCGTCCACCAATGGCCGGGTCGATCTCATTCACGTCGGTCACGTCATAGCCGTGTGTAGAGCCGCTGGCGGCGGTAAAAATGGGTGAGGCATACAGGTGGCTTATCCCGAGCTGCTGCAGATAAGGCACCAGACTGGCGGCACGATCGAACGTCATACCATTACGAAACTGAATACGCCATGTTGCGGTAGGGATCATCGGGTGGTCTCTCCCTGTGCAAATCGCACAATAAGGGTGTCAGGAAGCAGTTCAGTGCGGGCCTCAGGCCAGGCAAACAGGGTTTCCCCCGCAAGAAAGGGCAAGGTTTCGCGCCGATCGCTGGTATTCAGCGCCAGGGACAGCGTGCCCTGTGGGAAAGTCCAGCTCACTACCACGCAGCCGGGCGCCGTTTTCAGCACCTTGCCGGTGCCGCCACGCGCGGTTGCCAGCAGCGGGACAATCGCCTGCTGACGCAGACGAAGCAGTTGCTGAGTGAAGTGCAGCCAGTGTTGACCGGCGGGTTGGTTGAGTTTGTCCCAGTCGAGCTTCGAGCGCTGGAAGGTTTCAGGTGCGTTGGGGTCGGGCACCGTTTCGTCATGATCGGCAAACTCACGGGCCCGTCCTTCACGCACCGCGCGCGCCAGATCTCCGTGGAAATCGGTAAAAAAGAGGAACGGCTGGGTTTCACCATACTCTTCGCCCATAAACAGCAGCGGAATATGCGGCGAAAGCAGCAGCGCGGCCAACAGCACCTGGGTGCGCGCCTCTCCAACGAGGCTAATCAGCCGGTCACCCTGGGCGCGGTTGCCCACCTGATCGTGATTCTGGATAAAATCGACAAATGCCACCGGGGGCTGGTCGCGACTGTCGACTCCGCGACGTTCGCACGTCTGCGGGGAACGCTCGCCCTGGTAGGCAAATCCTTCTGTCAGCGCCCTCGCCACCCATTTCTCGGGGTGCTCAGCAAAATCCTGATGCCAGGCGTGGGTCTCGCCGGTGACCATGACATGCACGGCGTTATGCAGATCGTCGTTCCATTCGGCGGTGAACAGCGGCGCGGAGCCATCCTCCTCGCGTGGATGCAGAAACACCACGTTACGACTGTCTTCGGTGGTGAGATGCACCGGTCTGTCGGTGATTTCACGGCGGATACGCTCGGCGATCTCAATCAGCACGTGGGTGTCGGCACTGTCTTTGATCTGGTCGATGGCATCAAAACGCAGACCGTCGAGGTGATACTCCGTCAGCCAGAACAGCGGCGCATCGGTAATGTACTCCCGCACCGGATCGAGATCGTAAGCGATGCCATTGCCCCACGGGGTCATCCGCTCCGGATGGAAGAAGTCCGGGGCCAGCCGTGGGAGATAGTTACCCTCCGGCCCAAAATGATTGAGCACAATATCGAGAACCACCGACAGCCCCAGTCCGTGGGCCGTATCGACAAAGGCTTTCAGCTCATCCGGCGTGCCGTAAGCACTGTGCGGGGCATACAGCAGCACGCCGTCATAGCCCCAGCCACGCTTACCGCCTGCCTGCGAGACGGGCATCAGCTCAATAACGGTGATCCCAAGCTCAGCCAGATACCGCAGCTTATCCGTGGCGGCACGAAAGGTGCCTTCCGGGGTAAAGGTGCCGATATGCAGTTCGTAAATCACGCTCTCTTCCCAGGCGCGCCCCTGCCAGCCGGTATGCTGCCAGGCGTATCCCTTCGGGTCGGTCACGAGTGAAGGCCCGTTCACATCCCCCTGCTGAGCGCGGGATGCCGGGTCCGGCACCGCTGTGCCGTCAGAGAGGATAAAGCGATAAGGTGAACCGGGGGCCACGTTCGCGACGGTCAGCGAAAACCCACCGCTGTCGGTCGGGTTCATAGGCAACGCGTTCCCCTTTAATTGCAGCGAAACCTGCTGCTGCCCGCTTGCCCACAGGCGAAAGCACGTTTCGCCGCTGTCTGAGTATTCACATCCCCAATACTTCATCGTTTTTGCCGTCATTCCATCACCTCGTCTTACCCGTACTGCCTCGGGTTGCTTAACGTATAGCGCTACGCTGAGGGAAAAAGAGAAAGTGCGTCGGCGGTAAACCGCGCGCGAATAACAAGCATAGACCAGGATAGTCAACGTGATGTGACAGCGTCACAGAGGGGGGAGTTACCGCGAAGTCGTTTACTCTGGCAAGAATTCGGTAAAGTGGACGGAACCGCCACCTGAGCAGAATGTTCCCCCTCACCCTAAACCTCAAGGGAGAGGGAACTGTCCGTGTAAATCGTTACGCCGGTTCCGGCAATCTGAAGCTGGAGATACTTTGCGTCAAATGCCTCGCCTGTTCTTCCAGCGAGGCGGCCGCGGCCGCAGACTCCTGCACCAGCGCGGCGTTTTGTTGGGTCACGCCGTCCATCTCCGTTACCGCCTGCCCAACCTGACCAATCCCGCGGCTCTGCTCTTCCGACGCCACGGCGATCTGCTCCATCAACGCATTCACTTTATTCACCGAGGTGATGATCGCATTGATCACCTCGCCAGAGCGATTGACCAGTTGTGAACCGTTTTTAACGCTCGAGACCGACTGGGCAATCAGGTTTTCAATATCCTTTGCCGCGACGGCGCTTTTCTGCGCCAGGGTCCGCACTTCGGTGGCGACCACCGCAAAACCCCGCCCCTGATTACCGGCACGCGCGGCCTCAACGGCGGCGTTCAGCGCCAGAATATTGGTCTGGAAGGCGATGCTGTTAATCACGCTGGTGATGTCTTCAATACGCTGGGAATTAGCCGCAATGGTGTTCATGGTATCAATCACTTCGCGGGTCACCGACTCGCCGGTGCGCGCGTTGTTCACCGCATCCTGCACCAGTTTCCCGGCTTGATGCACGTTCTCGGTGTTATTGGCGACGGTAGCGCTCAGCTGTTCCATGCTGGCGGCGGTTTCCGTCAGGGCAGACGCCTGCTGTTCAGTACGCGAGGCCAGGTCGATATTGCCGGAGGCAATCTCCTGCGAAGCGTGGTTCACGGTACGGCAGGCTTCACGCACCTGAGAGATGGTCTCCAGCAGAGCCAGACGCATCTGCTCCATCGACCCCATCAGCTGGTCAATTTCATTGCGGGAACCCTCTTTCAGCGGCACCGTTTCGGTCAGCTTACCGGCGGCAATCTGGCTGCAGTGTTCGCGTGCGAGTTGAATCGGCGTAAAGACAAAGCGCGTCATCAGCCAATTGACCGCAACGATCACCACCACAAACAGCGCCGCAAAGGCGGCAATGATTGCCAGGCCCGAGGTAAAGTGGTCGCGGGCATCTTCATTCAGGCTTTTGGCATATTTCTGATGAATGGAAAGCACCTGGTCGAGCACGATTTCGTACTGACGGTCGAGGCGGGAGATCTGTGGGATAAGCGCATCGAATTTCGCGGCGTCGTGGGCCGCTGCCGCGTCAATCAGCGGTACCAGCCCCTGGTCGCGGTAATTCAGCCAGGCGTCACCATAGTTTTTGACCAGCGGTGCTTCGTCCGCCAGGCGCGGCGCGGCGTTAAAGGCCGCGAACGCATCATCCGCTTTGGACAGCGCCAGCTTAACGTCTGCCAGCTTCTGCGTGAGGTCGGCCGTCTCGCCGCCTTCCGCCTGCTTCATATATTCCATTACCCGCACGCGCAGGGTCCGGCTGTGGTTAATAGGGTCGATGATTGACAGCACAACCTGGATCTCTTTATTCACATTATCCAGGGATTCATTGCTCTTAATCACCAGCCAGACGTTGGTCGCAGCACTGGCAACAAAGAAAAATAACAACGCAAACAGGACGGCAAGGGACGACTTTTTTAACGACATAATTACCTCAGAATCAAAACGGTCTGAGGCATTATCGGCAGGGGTAGCACATTGTTGAATGAAAGTTATTTGTCGATTAGCAGGCCAATTAAATGATTACACTCCAGCAATATCAGTTAATTAGGTGATAAATGCTGCTTTGTGCATCAATCACCCAACAGCGGCGCTAATCTGTTTGCCACAGATTTAGAACGCGAGATGCCCACTGGCGGCTGGCTGTGGCCAGTGAATATCCCCCACGCCGTTTAACTGCGGGCGGGAGAACAAAAATCCCTGAAAGCGTTTGATGCCTGCGGACTCCAGCCAGCACCACTCTTCAATGCGTTCGATGCCTTCTGCCACCAGCGCAATCTCCAGATCGGTACAGCAGCTGATGATCGACTTCACAATGGCCTGCTTCGGCCCGCTGAGGTGGATATCGCTGATGATTTCGCGGTCGATTTTAAGCTTGTCCGGCTGAAAGCGTGTCAGCAGCGACAGTCCGGCATAGCCCGAGCCAAAATCGTCAATCGCCAGGCCAATGCCCGCCGCGCGCAGCTGCTTGATGGCGCTGTTAAACTGGTTAAAGCCGGAGATCATTTCGTTTTCGGTGACTTCAATGACCACCTGCTCGGGCAGCAAACCGTGCGCAAGGATATTATCCATCAGAAAATCAACCGCGTCGGGCACGTTGACCAGCGACATGGGCAGCAGGTTGACGGCAATTTTATGATCGCCAATGCCTATTTTCTCTGCCAGCGCAAAGGCGTAGGCCTTAGTCTGCAGATCCACTTCGTACACTTTATCCTGATCGATGGCGTTAAAAAAATGCTCCGGGCTGCCCCCGTCATTGCCACGGATCAGCGCCTCCAGAGAGGAGATTTTACCTTCCGAAGGCTCAACAATGGGCTGGAGCGCAAACTGACAGGGCTGATTGTCGATAAGTTCGGGGATGGCTTTGCCAAAAGGGGCATGCTCCGGGGCGAGAATCCAGCTGCCCGGGTGCAGCGTTGCGCGGGCCGCGGGTTGCTTCTGTCGGGTAATAAATGACCGAATAAACTTGAACACTTTGTCTTCTGCCGTCAGATAACGCTCCAGCTTGCTGTAACGCAGCACGGTAGACAGCACCGAATCCGGCGTGTCGATGCAAAGATCGAACAGCAGCATTCCGACATTTTCGAAGCGTCTGCGCGGACCGTAGTCGCGCATCAGTTCCACAACATTGATATGGCGTTGGTCTGTCCGGATGGTGGCGAACAGTTTATTGATATCCTCTTCCGCCCCTTCGAGGATCTGCAGAAAATCGACGCCGTTAAACAGCAAAATGCCGGTAATGTTGCGCCCGGCATTGCGAATCTTTGCGGATTCAACAAGTGATGTCAGGGAAAAAGATTCACAGGATGAATTTAACTGGCTTTTATAGATGAGCGTAGTGAGCACAGCAATTGTTCCCGAACCAATATGTAAACTTATAACTGATTGTTTAGCATAAAAGACAATTGCAGACTAATAGTATTAAGGCGAGAAAATGTTAAAACTGCGTTTTAGCTCATAATAATCGAGGTGAATGTATCACATCCACTACCCCCTTCAGGATCGTGCTTCTGCTGTGCCTCCCGGTTTATGCCCAGGCAGCCCCGCTTGTGCCACCGTCCGGTTTTAACCAGCCGGTGCCGCAGACGGCGTCGGGAGGTTGCGTTACCCTGCCCGCGCCTTATACCGACCCGCTGACGTTACGCAGTAAATATGAGGGTTCGGACAGCGCACGTGCCACCCTGAACCCCGATGCGGAGAAGGCCTTTCGCTCGGCGACAAAACCGATTGTCGGCTTTGAGCGCGGCATCGCAGAGATGACCTGGCGCTATAAGCAGAGCGGTGACCCGCACACCTTAAACTGTCTGTTGGCCGGATACGCCGCCTGGGCCAACGCCGGGGCGTTGCTCTCTTTGGAAACCAGCCACACCGGGCGCGCGATGCGCAAGTGGGCGCTGGCTACCCTTGCCAGCAGCTGGCTGGAGCTGAAGTTTATGCCCGACTCGCCGCTGCACGGACAGCAGGCGACCGAGCGCTGGCTGGGCCAGCTGGCAGATCGGGTGGTACTGGAGTGGGACGGCCTGCCGCTCAAAAGTACCAATAACCACAGCTACTGGGCGGCATGGGCGGTGATGGCCACCGCCGTGGCGCTTGACCGGCGGGATCTGTTTGCGTGGTCGTTAAAAGAGTACCGTATTGCCGCCGGGCAGATCGCCGCCGACGGCACGCTGGCAAACGAGCAAAAACGCGGTGAGCGGGCGCGGGCCTATCACAACTATGCCCTGCAGCCGCTGGTGATGATCGCCAGCTTTGCCGGGGCGAATCAGGTAGACGTGATGGCGGAAAATAACGGCGCGCTGGCGCGCCTGGCGGAGTATGTTTTGCGCGAAGACGACACCCATCTGGCGTGGCTGGAACCCTGGTGCGCGATGAACCGGTGCAGTTCAGTGACACTGTCACGCCTGAATACTCATCGTCCGCTGGAGGATCGCCGCCTCGGCGGCAATCTCACGCTGCTCTATCAACGCTAAATCTGCGCCATCCCGCCATCCACAAACAGCTCGGCGGCGTTGATAAAGCTGGCAGCATCGGAGGCGAGGAACGCCACGACTTTCCCCACCTCTTCTGGCTCACCAATGCGCCCCAGCGGGACCTGCGCGGCTAACGCATCGAACAACCCCTGACGCTGCGCCTCCGGCACCAGATCCCCAAGCCCCGGTGTTTTGATCGGACCCGGACTGACCACGTTCACCCGGATACCGCGCCCCTGCAGATCCAGCGCCCACGAGCGGGCAAAGTTTCTGACGGCGGCTTTACTGGCGCTGTACACGCTGAAGTTGGCAGTACCTTTAACCGAGACCGTGGAGCCGGTGAGGATCACCGACGACCCGGGGGCCATCAGCGGCAGCGCCTTCTGCACGGTAAACACCACGCCGCGAACGTTGGTAGCAAAAATGCGGTCAAAATGTTCCTCGCTGATCGCTCCCAGGGGCTGCATATCGCCGCCACCCGCGTTGGCAAACAGCACGTCCAGCCGCCCGGACTGTTCGGCGATCTGGGCGTACACCGTATCGAGGTCGGCAAGCTGTGAAGCATCGGCGCGAATGCCAATCACCCGTCCGCCCAGACTCGCCACGGCGTTATCCAGCTCCACCTGACGGCGTCCGGTGATGTACACCTTCGCACCCTGGGTCATCAGCTCTTTCGCCGTTGCCAGACCAATACCGCTGGTGCCGCCGGTGACCAGCGCGACTTTACCTGTTAATGCTGCGTTCATTTGCTGTTCCTTCCACGTTATGAGGGTTGAACGCACTCTACCGCTTGCTGGATTAGTGAAAAATCAGCAAAAATGGAAATCACTTTTTCCCTGCGGGAATAATCCCGTGTTGATGAGCGCCTTTCTATGGACCAACTTATGGCGATGCGCGCCTTTACCCGCGTGGTCGAAACCGGCAGTTTTACCCGGGCGGCAGACTCCCTGAACATGCCGATCGCCACGCTTAGCAAGCGGGTGCTGGCGCTGGAGGCTCATCTTGGCGTGCAACTGCTCCAGCGCACTACCCGGCGGGTAACGACAACGCCGGAAGGAGAGGACTATTACCAGAAAGCCCGCCGGGTGCTGATTGATATCGAGGATATCGACACCGCGTTCAGCGCGGCAACCCGGCATCCGCAGGGGCATTTGCGTATTGACGTGGGCGGCTCGACGGCGCGTGATGTGCTGATCCCGGCGCTGCCGGACTTTATGCGCCGTTATCCCGACATCCGCATCGACCTGGGCGTATCCGACCGCCCGGTGGATTTAATCAGCGGCAACGTGGACTGCGTGATCCGCGGCGGTGCGCTGGAGGACTCTTCCCTGATCGCCCGGCATATCGGCAATGCAGAGATGGTCACCTGCGCCACCCCGGCCTACCTGAAACAGCACGGTATACCCGGCTATCCAGAGGCGTTACGAAACGGCCATAAGCTGGTGAGTTATCTCTCCCCGGTGAGCGGACGCGCCGTACCCTTTCGCTTTAACTGGGATCAGGAAACCCGCGAAATCAGCCTGCAGCACCATATCGGGGTCAACGAAAGCAACGCCCATCTGGCGGCAGCGGTTGCCGGGATGGGTATTATCCAGACGTTTCGTTATTCGGTAGGGGCATTACTTGAGGCGGGAACGCTGGTGGAAATTCTGCAAAAATGGCGACCGCCACAGTATCCGTTTTACGTGGTTTATCCGCAAAACCGGCATGTGACGCATCGCCTCAGGGTGTTCATCGCATGGCTTGCGGAGATCTTTCCGCAGGCGGTGAAGGGTTAGCCGGACGTAAGCGCCCGGCATCGGGATCAGTTCAGGGTATAGTCGAGCGTGATTTCCGCGTTTAACACCTGGGACACCGGGCATCCGGCTTTGGCTTTCTGGATCACCCCGTCAAACTGCTGCGGGTCAATCCCCGGAACCGTGACTTTGCTCTCCAGCGCCACTTTGCTGATGGCAAAGCCGCTATCGGTTTTATCCAGCGAGACCACCGCTGTGGTGTCAATGGAATCAGCGGTATAGCCCGCTTCCCCCAGCATCAGCGACAGCGCCATTGAGAAACAGGCTGCATGCGCCGCCCCAATCAACTCTTCGGGATTGGTCCCTTTCTCACCTTCAAAGCGGGTATTGAAGCCATAAGGTTGCTGGTTAAGAACGCCACTTTCAGTAGAAACCGTCCCCTTACCGCGTTTGATATCGCCTGACCAGTGCGCTGAACCGTGCTTGTGAATTGTCATGCTTGCTCTCCTTTTGGCATAGAAAGGAGTAAGTATAGAAGAGCAATGTCGCTTTGCGGCAAACAAGGAAAAATCTCATGCCTGTGCGCAAATACTCGCCTGCTATATTGATATTTCAACAAGGAGAAAAACATGCAACCACCTGTCAGAGGTATCGACCATATTGGTATAACCGTCCCGGATATTGATCAAGCCACGCTATTTTTCGAGCAGGCCTTTGATGCCAGGATAATATATTGCTCCGTAGAACCCGGGGACAATAATATTGACCATGAAGCTCAAGAGGAAACACTCAGGCTATTCCCCGGTACAGAAATACGGGCCATTCGGATGCTGGCCCTGCCTCATGGGCCGGGGATTGAGCTCTTCGAAATGCATGGCCCCCAGCAGCAAGCCCCGGCCAGGCCGAGCGACTTTGGTCTGCAGCACTTCGCTGTGTATACCGATGATATTACAGAGGCTATCTCCCGCTTCACCGCGGCGGGTGGAGAGATGTTCACCGGACCTAAGGCGCTATCCTTCCCCGCCGAACAGGGTCAAGGCAATGCCTTTTGTTACGGTAAAACGCCGTGGGGCAGCGTGATAGAGTTAATTACCTGGCCATCACCGATGCCTTATGAAAAATATACCGAGCAACGTCGTTGGAAGCCCTGATATATCCTTAAAAAATGTGCGATGATGATATTTTTATTTCCAGGACGAGTCTTAAACACAGCGCCACAAAATTTTGTCATTCTGGCTATGAACTAATTTGTTGCACGCCGGAACATTAAACAGAAAACGACACGGAGGCACTATGTTTACTTATACGTCTGCACACACACCATCCGCACAGCCGGAATTGGTTAATGCGATTGCACAGGGTTTACGCGCTGAACAGGGCGCTGTCACTGAAGATGACATTTTAATGGAACTGACCAAGTGGGTGGAAACCACCGACAATGACATCCTCAGTGACATCTACCAGCAGACCATTAACTACGTGGTCAGCGGCCAGCACGCCAGTTTTTAAAAATCTGCTAAGCTGGATCTGCAACCTAAGGGGTTACATTTCGTTCACCTTATCACTATCAACAGGATTGAGGAGTTAACATGAAATCGAACCGTCAGGCACGCCATATCCTGGGACTGAACTACAAGCTGTCAAACCAACGCAAAGTGGTGATTGAAGGCGACACAGAAACACAGGTCGCGCACGCCACCGGCAGACGCCGCCACGCACAGAAGTAAGTTTCCCGCAAAGATCCCCGACACCATCGGTCACTCCGATGGTGTTTTTTTTGCATGTTGCGGTTTTTAACAATCACCTCCTTTATACTACCCGCCTGACGCCTCCCTGATAGCGCCCCCCCGACGATGATTAATAGCAGTGCCAGGGATGGATTTTTAAATTTAAGTGAGTGACATGGACAACAAAGCGAAAACCAACCGTTCCCTTTACATCCCTTATGCCGGGCCCGTGCTGCTGGAATTTCCCCTGCTGAACAAGGGCAGCGCCTTCAGTAAAGAAGAGCGCAGCAGCTTTAACCTGCTGGGACTGCTGCCGGAAGTGGTGGAAACCATCGAGGAACAGGCAGAGCGCGCGTGGATCCAGTATCAGGGCTTTAAAACCGAAATCGATAAGCACATCTACCTGCGCAACATCCAGGACACCAACGAAACCCTCTTCTACCGCCTGGTGGAAAACCATCTCGACGAGATGATGCCGGTGATCTACACCCCGACCGTGGGGGCCGCCTGCGAACGCTTCTCCGAAATCTACCGCCGTTCGCGCGGGGTGTTTATCTCATGGGCCGATCGTCACAACATGGACGACATCCTGCAGAACGTGCCCAACCACAACATCAAAGTGATCGTGGTGACCGACGGGGAACGTATTCTTGGCCTGGGCGACCAGGGGATCGGCGGGATGGGTATTCCAATTGGCAAACTGTCCCTGTATACCGCCTGTGGCGGCATCAGCCCGGCATATACCCTGCCGGTGGTGCTGGACGTCGGGACCAATAACCAGCAGCTGCTCAACGATCCGCTGTACATGGGCTGGCGTCACCCGCGCATTACCGACGAAGAGTATTACCAGTTCGTCGATGACTTTATCCAGGCGGTTAAACAGCGCTGGCCGAACGTGCTGCTGCAGTTTGAAGACTTCGCGCAGAAAAACGCCATGCCGCTGCTGAACCGCTATCGCGACGAGATCTGCTCCTTCAATGACGATATTCAGGGCACCGCCGCCGTGACCGTCGGCACGCTGATTGCGGCCAGCCGTGCAGCGGGCAACCAGCTGAGCTATCAAAAAATCGTTTTCCTGGGTGCCGGCTCTGCCGGGTGCGGGATCGCCGAACAGATCATCGCCCAGACCCAGCGCGAAGGCTTAAGCGAAGATCTGGCACGCTCGCGGGTGTTCATGGTTGACCGCTTCGGCCTGCTGACCGATGCGATGCCAAACCTGCTCCCGTTCCAGAACAAGCTGGTGCAAAAGCGCGACAACCTGAAAAACTGGGACACCGACAGCGAAGTACTCTCCCTGCTGGACGTGGTGCGCAACGTGAAGCCGGATATCCTGATTGGCGTCTCCGGCCAGACCGGGCTGTTTACCGAAGAGATCATCCGCGAGATGCACAAATACTGTGCCCGCCCGATTGTGATGCCGCTCTCAAACCCAACCTCCCGCGTTGAAGCGACCCCACAGGACATCATCACCTGGACCGCAGGCAATGCGCTGGTCGCCACCGGCAGCCCGTTTGCGCCGGTGGTATGGAAGGATAAAACCTACCCGATCGCCCAGTGCAACAACTCCTATATCTTCCCGGGAATTGGCCTCGGTGTGATCGCCTCCGGGGCATCGCGTATTACCGACGAGATGCTGATGTCCGCCAGTGAAACGCTGGCCAAACACTCGCCGCTGGTAAACAACGGCGAAGGCCTGGTGCTGCCGGAGCTGAAGGACATTCATATTGTCTCGAAAGCCATCGCCTTTGCGGTCGGCAAAATGGCCCAGCAGCAGGGCGTGGCGGTGAAAACCTCTGCCGACGCGTTGCAGCAGGCAATTGACGAGAACTTCTGGAAACCGGAATACCGCAACTACCGTCGGACCTCGATCTAGCCCCAGGTCCAGATAACAAAAAACCCGCACAAGGCGGGTTTTTTTATTATCAATTTCGCTTAGCTGCTCAGACTATTGTCTTCATCGCAATTGTAAGCTTAGATGATAATTAGCGCATATTACAGCGCTGAGACGTTTCCGGCTGCAGGGCCTTTCGCGCCACTTTCAATGGTGAAGGAAACTTTCTGGCCTTCATCAAGTGTCTTAAAGTTGTCGCTCTGAATAGCAGAAAAATGCACGAATACATCTTTGCTGCCGTCGTCAGGAGTGATAAAGCCAAAACCTTTATCAGCGTTAAACCATTTTACTAAACCAGTCATTTTGTTAGACATAGATACTTCCTTAATTAATGAGCCACTTAAATGCGGCTGTGATGGCCTGTTTTTTTAGAGTTACTTATTTGGCACTATAGGAGGAGGCTCATGAAGAAGGGTATCGACTGATAACACTTGAACTGAGGACTGCTTTACTAAAACTGCTTTCATAAGGTCTGCTTTCCAAACCGATGAATCATTAAGACACAAAGAAATTAATTGCACAATGTTTATCTTTGTTTATTTTAACCGCTTAACCACCCGGATGGCTATATGACGGATAAAAGCGTGTTGTATCAAGGCAGACCTGGTGCAGTGAAAATAAAAAAACAAGCATCATGCTGATCAAACGTGTAAGGTAACCCTCCCTCAAATCAGGAGATGCCTATGTCCGGACGTAAAAACACGCAAGCCCGTCGTAATCACTTAGTTAAATGCCCATGCCCAAGCTGTTCAAAAGATTCTGAACATAGCTTCAGTCGCGTACAAAAAGGGGCGCAACTTGTCTGCCCGTACTGCAGTACTTTATTCAAATCAACACAACGAATTTAAAACGCCAGCGCTTGCCAAATGAGACGGATGAATAAGTTCTGGAAACGAATCATTTGGCAATCTTAACTGACAGCGAAACATCGCCTGCCCAGCCGTCCTCCGATTAGGTTTATCGCAACCCATCGCTGTTTATTTGTCGCAAAGTATTACACTGGCAGCAGCAGGACCTTTGTCGCCGCTGCGGATAGAAAATTCAACCTTTTGGCCTTCAAAAAGTGTTTTTAAGTTATCCCCTTCAAAGGCAGAGAAATGAACTGCAACATCTTTACTGCCATCCAGCGGAGAGATAAAACCAAAACCTTTATCATCTTTAAACCATTTAACCAGACCTTTAATTCTTGCGGACATACGGACTCCTGTTGAAGATTTATAAATTTTAGCGTGAGTAATAAACGTAGGGAATTAAGCGTATGGACTCAAAGGGAGGGGATATCAGCGATAGCGCCAGGTCATGAGGACGTCTAAGAAAAATCTTTTACGTTTGTTTGCGTATTGCGACTAAGGTTTCATTAATGCACGACCAGCATTAATAAGCAATTTTTATTTTAACTAACCGGCAGTGCTGATAAAAAACAATTACGCCGCCCCAGGTGTCCGGATACGCCCTTCCCTTGTCGAACTTCCCATTCCCCGCTACACTCCTTAAATCCAAAAATCAGACAAATTTATAAGGAGGCTAATTATGCTGTGCTGTGAAATTTTTGATATTTCACTTCACCTTGGTGATCGCACCTGCTCAAGCGTTATCGGTTTCGTGCTGCGATAACTTCGGCTTGAGCGAAGACACCTAAGACAATCCCTTCTCTCGGGCTTACCGGGTTATCGTCAGCGATGATTGACGAGGCATTTCTATGCCTGCAACTCTTGAGTAAGCAAATGAGCACACTACTGACTGCACAATTCCTGCGTGTTGATACCGCCTTCGACACCTTGTTTAACGACCTCACTTTTACCCTGAAAAAAGGCGACCGCATTGGTCTGCTTGGCGATAACGGCTGCGGCAAAAGTACCCTGCTGAAGATCCTCGACGGCACCGATACCCCGGCATCCGGGACGGTAGCGCTGGCCGGACACTGCCTGATGGCACGGGTGGAACAGCACCTCCCGGAATCTGTCTACCCCCTGACCATGCTCGACGCGGTCCTGGCGCAACTGCCGGTGGCCGAGCGCGAGAGCCTGCGCTGGCGGGCTGAATCCTTGCTGGCTGGGATGGGCTTTTCCGTTGCCGACACAGGGCTGCAATCGGCGACCCTCAGCGGCGGACAGCACACACGCCTGCTGCTGGCGCGCGCCCTCATCCACCAGCCGGATCTGCTGCTGCTGGATGAACCCAGCAACCACCTCGATCTGCCCACTCTGCTGTGGCTGGAGCAGTTTTTGCAGAACTGGTCCGGCAGCTTTGTGCTGGTCTCCCACGACCGGCAGCTGCTGGATGCGGTGACGAACGGCAGCTGGATCCTGCGCGACAAAACCCTGCACGCCTTCGCCCTTCCCTGTACCCACGCGCGTCAGGCGCTGATGGCGAAAGATGAAAGCGATGCCCTGCGCCGTAAAGCCGAGCAAAAGGAGATCGACCGGGTCACCGTTAGCGCTAAACGGCTGGCCACATGGGGAAAAGTCTACGACAACGAAGATCTGGCCCGTAAAGCCAAACAGATGGAAAAGCAGGTCGAACGACTGAAAGAGAGCCAGACTTCGCTCACCGCCGGCAGCCCGTGGAC
>RCUO01000112.1_pt1 | contig 56185 bp, 48 predicted proteins | sample 2166161 | NCBI WGS metagenome assembly RCUO01 (sample SAMN09932617, study PRJNA488358) | compost metagenome | feature: garden; material: soil; isolation source: compost soil in cyclohexanecarbonitrile-enriched culture | place: Germany: Experimental Botanical Garden Goettingen | collected 2016-01-27
GCGACGCTGCGACGTCGAAATATCTCCGCAAACTGTGCCACGCTTTGCCCATACCCGAATGTCTTCAAGCCGCCAGGAGCGGTCATTCCAGTCCTGTTTGCGCGAAACCTTGGAATTGGCCAACACGCCCTCATAACAGTGGCTATACACAACGTCCCCGAGAGGAAGGACAGACCATGACCAGACAAACCGAAACTGCCATTCTCGCCGGCGGCTGCTTCTGGGGCATGCAGGATCTGCTGCGGCGCTATCCTGGTGTGCTGCACACGCGGGTCGGTTATACCGGCGGCGATGTGCCGAATGCCACCTATCGCAACCATGGCAACCACGCCGAAGCCATCGAGATCGTCTTCGACCCTGCCGTGATCAGCTACCGGCAGATCCTTGAGTTCTTCTTCCAGATACACGACCCCAGCACGCCCAACCGTCAGGGTAATGACCAGGGCCCCAGCTATCGTTCGGCGATCTATTACCTCAATGAACAGCAACGCGACATTGCCGAGGACACTGCTGCCGATGTCGATGCTTCACACCTATGGCCTGGCCGAGTAGTCACCGAAATAGAACCGGCCGGGCCTTTTTGGGAAGCGGAACCAGAGCACCAGGATTACCTCGAACGCATACCGAATGGCTACACATGCCACTTCATCCGCCCGAACTGGAAGCTCCCCAAGCGCGCCTGAACGTCGAGTTTATGAGGCGCAGAGGAGACCGATTCTGACCGCTAGCTGCCTTTCGCGAAGGGCAGCTCTGGATTGATGGATGTCTCCTCTCGGCAAAATTTTCGGGCGCTGTGGACACTATCGAGCCATTAGACACAAAGCGTCCCCTCTATTTGTCGTCCCTGCCTTGCGGTCGCAACCTGATAATCGTGGCGCATCTCCGTCCAGCCGCACCGAGTCCCCCGACCTTATTAAAAGCCCCCTCAATGAACCGAGATGATCACCCTTGGCCGCGTAGTGACTCGTTGGTTTTCATCGTGAACACAATGACTTCCCGTGTCGATATCAGACACGGATGTGGCGTGATCAGATAACTGAATCATCGGACAGGCCGGGTAAGGTGGCGCACCTTTTCATCGAAACGACCACGTCACGATGATGGGCTTGATAAGAACTGCAGCGTTTGAAGGGTGCTTCTTTCCGGAAGCCCGGAAGGCAGCAACGATGATCTGTTGCCCTAACCATCCGCTTAAATGTCGATCGGCAGAGAAAAAAAACCAATGATTAGCCCGAGCTCCAAGGATTCGAGTGGCCAATTGGCGCAGGGCTTCAAGCCTCGTCACGTAACAATGCTGTCAATCGCCGGTATTATCGGCGCCGGTTTATTCGTTGGCTCAGGACACGCCATTGCGGCGGCCGGCCCGGCGGTCCTGCTGGCCTATCTATTCTCTGGCCTGCTCGTCGTCCTGGTCATGCGCATGCTCGGTGAAATGGCAGTGGCCAACCCGGACACCGGCTCTTTCTCCACCTATGCCGACCAGGCCATCGGCCGTTGGGCCGGCTTCACCGTCGGTTGGCTCTACTGGTGGTTCTGGGTGCTGGTGATCCCTATCGAAGCGCTGGCCGCCGGTCATGTATTGAACCAGTGGTTTCCCCAGATCGATGCCTGGCTGTTCGCCCTGGTGTCGATCATTGCACTGGTGGTGACCAACCTGTTCAGCGTGTCCAAGTACGGCGAATTCGAGTTCTGGTTCGCCATGGCCAAGGTCGTGGCGATCATCGGTTTCATCGGCGTAGGTTTTGCCGTGTTGATGGGCTGGGTTCCCGATCGGGAAGTCAGCGGATTGAGCGGCCTGATGGCCGCGCACGGCGGGTTTGCTCCAAACGGGCTGTCGGCGGTAGTCGGCGCCTTCATCACCATCATGTTCAGTTTCATCGGTACCGAAGCGGTCACCATCGCCGCCGCCGAATCCGACAACCCCTCGCAGAACATTGCCAAGGCCACCCGTTCGGTGATCTGGCGCATCGGGGTGTTTTACCTGCTGTCGATTTTCGTGGTCATCTCCGTGGTGCCCTGGAATGACCCGCTGTTGGCTTCGGTAGGCTCCTACCAGCGGGCCCTGGAAATCATGAACATTCCCCACGCCAAGTTCATGGTGGACGTGGTGGTGCTGATCGCCGTGGCCAGTTGCATGAACTCCTCGATCTACATTGCCTCGCGCATGCTGTACTCGCTGGGCCGTCGCGGTGATGCGCCGAAGGCGCTGAAGGCGACCTCCTCCGAAGGCGTGCCGCGGGCAGCCGTCATCGCCAGCACCGTGTTGGGCGCGGCGATCACCGTGTGGAGCTACTTCATGCCCGCCGGGTTGTTCGAGTTCCTGCTGGCCAGTTCCGGCGCGATTGCCCTGGTGGTGTACCTGGCCATTGCAGTGTCGCAGCTGCGCATGCGCCGGATGTTGCGTCGGCAGAACGTCGAGCTGACCTTTCGCATGTGGCTGTTTCCCTGGCTCACCTGGTTGGTGATCCTGTTCATCTGCGCGGCGCTGGCGGTGATGATGGCCTCCCCTGATCACCGTACCGAAGTGAGCACGACCATTGGCCTGGCGCTGGCGATTTCCTTTATCGGCCTGGTGACATCGCGTCACCCCGCGCAGGCTGCAAGCGTGACGTCGGCGGGATAAACCAGCGAGGTCGTTGCGCCGAACCTGATACCCCCTTCGCCAGGACAGGGGGTATTACCCGCTCCTGTGTCACAGGCCGTCATCGCTTTTTGTGAGGACATGACCACGATGTCATCGAACTCCACCGTGTCCGACGGTACGACTCAATCCGTTGGTTTTCTGCTGCTGGATAAATTCACACTTATTTCCCTGGCGTCCGCAGTAGAGCCACTGCGCATGGCCAATCAGTTGTCGGGGCGAGAGCTATATCGCTGGCATACGTTCAGCCCCGATGGAGAGCCTGTCTGGGCCAGTGACGGCGTGCCGATCACTCCGGATGCTTCGTGGAACAATCCATTAGTGGCGGACACTGTAATCGTGTGCGGTGGTGTTGGAATCCAGAGCGTGATTACCCGCGAGCACATTACCTGGCTGCAAGCCTTGGCGCGTCAATCCAGACGCCTGGGAGGCGTGTGCACCGGTAGCTGGGCGCTCGCAAAAGCCGGGCTGCTCGACGGCTACGAGTGCAGCGTGCATTGGGAATTCTTGGCCGCCATGCAGGAAGCTTTCCCGCGAGTCAGCATCAGCGCGAGTCTCTTCACCCTGGACCGAAACCGATTCACAAGCTCCGGGGGAACAGCGCCGCTGGACATGATGCTGCACCTGATCGGTCGCGATCATGGTCGTGAATTATCCGCAGCCATCTCCGAGATGTTTGTTTACGAGCGCATACGCAACGAACAGGATCATCAGCGCGTTCCACTCAGACATATGCTCGGAACGCATCAGCCCAAACTGCAAGAGATCGTCGCGTTGATGGAGGCCAATCTCGAAGAACCGATCGACCTCGATAACCTTGCAGAATACGTTGACCTGTCACGTCGACAGCTGGAGCGGCTATTTCAGAAATACCTTCACTGTACGCCGTCACGCTACTACATGAGGTTACGTCTTGTTCGAGCGCGACAACTGCTCAAGCAAACATCATTGTCGATCATTGAGCTGGCGTATGTATGCGGTTTCGTGTCGACACCCCATTTTTCCAAATGCTATCGCGAGTACTTTGGTGTTCCACCCAGTGAGGAGCGTTCCGGCTCTGAAATGAGTCGCAAGTTGGCACCGCTTGCGACTACACAGCCGTCATTGACCAAACCGCTGACAGCGCTCGACCAGGCGCGAAACGAATCGACCTTTGCCAGTGTTCGAATGATGGATCGTTCCGGTTTGGCAGAGTCGTACTGATCGGCCGCCCCGGCCGCATCTTCCGTAGTGCATGAGCTTACTCAATAAGATCACGCAGCAGATTTGACGTGCACATGGGTGTTCCACCCAAAATCCAGGTCGGTGAAACATGGGTTTCTTGGCGATCCTGCACCTCTATGGCCCGACCAAGGGCTTCTTCGACAAGACGTGGAAACCTCGCCCCGTAAGTAACCGCTTCCAAGTCGCCCCGTGCGGCGTACCAAATCGCCCGCCAGCGAGCACTCAAATCTGGCCTCAGTCGCTTACACAGCACCCATCTGCGCGGTACTTGAATAAGTGCCTGACTCCGACATCCTCTGCCGGCAGCCGACAAACACTCTGATTCTATTTTCGTACTCTCCACTGGCCCGACGCTCATCCCTTGACGTCGGCCCAGTCAGTCCTACCACTGCCCTGCCATAGGCTCTAGCCGAGCGGACTATAGGTTGGGTTTAAGGAGAATAAAAAATGAATCCAGGTCTTACATCATCACTCAACCACTTGCTCGATACCGTCACGGCTGGACAGCAACGCGTCCCAGGCGTAGTCGCAGCAATAACCGGGCGCGACGGTTTGCTCTACGAGGGTGCATCGGGACAACGAATGTCCGGTCAAGCAGGTGCAATGACGACCGACAGTGTTTTCGCCATGTATTCCACGACGAAAGCGATAACCGCCACAGCAGTGCTGCAGTTGGTCGAAGAAGGTCGACTCGACCTCGATGCGCCTGCCAGGACCTATGTACCGATGATCGGCGAACTGAAGGTGCTCGAAGGGTTTGATAGCGACGGCACCCCACGGCTTCGCGCTCCCAAAAATCACATTACAACCCGAATGCTTCTGCTTCACACGGCAGGCTTTGGTTATGAGTTTTTCAACGAAAACTACAACAGACTGGTTCAGGAACAAGGACAACCCAGCGTCATCGGCGGGTCGCTGGCAGCACTGAAAACACCCTTGCTGTTTGAGCCCGGCGAACAGTGGGAATACGGCTCCAGTATGGATTGGGCCGGCCTGGTGGTGGAGGCCATTACTGGCAAACGTCTGGGTGACGTTATGCGACAGCGTATTTTCGAGCCACTGGGCATGACCGATACCGCGTTTACCATGACCCCGTCGATGCTCCAGCGACGGGCTGGCATGCATCAGCGGGAAGAGGATGGATCGCTGACGGCAATCGAGGACTCCATTGTTTCGCAGGAGCCCGAAGTGCACATGGGCGGTCATGGCCTGTTTTCGACTGTGAAGGATTATTGCCTGTTTATCCGTGCCTGGCTTAACGATGGGCAGGGTGATCACGGAAGGATCCTGAAACCGGAAACGATTCGCTTCGCTGAAAAAAATGGCCTTGAAAATCTGAAAGTCAAAGCACTTCCCGGCGTTATTCCAAGCATCTCTAACACCGCGGAGTTTTTCCCGGGCATGCCCAAGTCATGGGCGTTGAGTTTCATGATCAACGAACAAGACGCCCCCACCGGCCGACCTGCGGGCTCTTTGGCGTGGGCCGGATTGGCCAACCTTTACTATTGGATCGACCGCAAGAACGGCATCGGTGGTTTTTGGGCCACCCAGATATTGCCATTCGCCGATCCTGTTTCGGTCAATGCGTATCTGGATTTCGAAACGGCGGCCTACCGCCATCTGATCCACCAAGCCAGTAGCTGATTCGCCTTAAGTCCTATGAGAGCCCGCCACGGGCTCCAGGCGATGGTGCAAAAAACTGTTCCCTCTCTGAAAACCAACAAAAACAAAAACGGTGACTCATGGAGCTCTCCATACGTACTCCTGCGCGCGTTCGATCCTTGGTATGCGCGTTTGACACTTCAATGTTTGGTGCCGGCCTTGCGATGGCCATGCTGGCGGGCAACGCCCAGGCCGTCGATGTGGATGCCGGCGAATACGCTGCTGCGCTGCCAGCCGGCAGCAACATCGGCTTGCTTTACCTGCAACATGCGCAGCGGCGCTCGCTTTACAGTGATGGCCACAAGGTTGCGGTCAAAGCGGGGCTCGACTCGGATATCGGCATACTGCGAGTCGCAAATTACCAACAACTGGGTGACTACACCGTCAATTCGCAGTTTCTGTTGCCCTTCGGTCGCCTGGAAGGTACACGCGATAACGACTCGTTGGGACAAACCAGTGGCGTGGGTGATCTGATCCTGGCGTCTACCCTGTGGCTGGTGAATGACCCGGCAAAAAACCGTTACTGGGGTATTGCTCCCTACCTGTACGTGCCGACCGGTAACTATGACCGAAACGATGCACTCAACCTTGGCGAAAACCGTTGGAAGCTGATATTGCAAACGGGTTATGTGACCGGTCTGACTGAAAAACTGTCCCTGGACCTCACCGCTGATGTGACCTTGTTTGGCAAAAATGACGACTTCTCGAGTCAAGGTCTGACATTGCGCCAGAAACCGCAATGGCAAGCCCAGACCTACCTGAGGTACGCCGTGACACCCAAGCTGTCGGTGCATGTCGGTGCGTCTCAACTCTGGGGTGGTGAGACACGCCTTGACGGACAGGATCAGAACGATGAACCCGACACCAGTAAGTTCCGTGTCGGGGGATCCTACTGGCTGACCCCTGCCTTCCAGGCCTTGGTCAATTACGGCCAGGACGTCTCGGTCGACAACGGTTTCAAGGAAAAGCAGCGGGTTAACCTACGGCTGTTGTGGGTGTTCTGATCCGCAGCAAATGACTGGATTCCTGGGCACCGAGAGCGGCTTCGACACAGCTCTCGGTGCCCTTGTCCTTCGTCAAATCGCTAGCGCAGCCGGCGCCGCAAGGTTTGGGAGGGTAACTCGCTGAAACGCTTGCGATAGCACCCCGCAAATTCACCCAGATTCAAATATCCCCAGCGAAAGGCGACAGACGAAACGGTCGTGCCCGACTCCGGATCCGTCGCCAATAAATCGCGCCGCGCCCCCTGCAATCGCTGCTCGCGCAAGAATGCACCGGGCGTCATACCGCGAAATCGTGAGAAGGCACCACTCAATGCCCGCACACTGGTCCCGACCGCACTGGCAACCTCTGCCATCGTCGGCAGGCTCGCGGCATTGGCACTCATGAACTCTTCGGCAGCCCTGACGTAACGGGGTGCAATCCGATTCATGGGACTACTGAAGTCAAACCCGGCTTGCGCGGCGCGGCCAGCCCACTCTTGCAGCAGATGAACGCAAAGACTTTGCTCCAGGTGAGCCCCCATACGCCCTTTAGCCATGTGTTCGGGTGCCTCCGCCACACAACGAACCGTGTACTCCAGCAGACTTAGCCAGCTCGAACCAACGCCGCCAATGACGCACTTGTGTCTCCAGAACTGATCATCGGGCACGAACCCAAACCACTGCTGTGCCATCTGCTCCAAAAGCCCATGAGGAATGGTCAGATTCAGCTGCAAGTGATCCGGGTCAAGGTCGATCCGGTAATCGACACGACTGCAATCGGCGATGAAGGATCCTCCCACAGCCGTATCTTCAGTGACAGAACGCTGCACCCAGTGCCGGGCATTGCCGCGAATGGTCGTGAGCAAAAGTGCATTCCCGGCTTCTGGCGAAAAATCATCGACGCACACCGCCACGCCATAGGCAAAACGACTCAGCGTCAACTCGCCAATCCTGGACGAATGCATGGTTGCGTGGGGCTTGATTGCATGCCCTTTTGGGGACACACGATAGGGCATATAAACGCGGCTCGACCAGTCGCTGATTTCATCCCATTCGGTTGAATAACTTTTATGGTGCTGGCGTATCGGCATGCCACTGGCATCGATTAACAACGCATGGTCGAGAAGCATAGAGACACCTGTTTTTATTTTTTTAGGTTCGGGTAAATACGCAGCGGTGATCTTGGCGTTACCAAACACACTCGACCATTCCGAGAAGCTGAGGTTGGTGGCCTCGCAGTCGTTTGTCAGGAGTGGTCATGATTATGCAGTTAGCACACGCCATACCAAGAGGGGATATCTTGTTTTTATCTTTTTATAACAACTACTTAAATAGCAGCCTGCCAAGGCGCGGGATGCCTTGGCAGGTTAATACGCTGCCAGGATGGCAGTCATTGGCAGTCACTGGCAGTCACTGGCAGTCGTGCAGCGTGAGCGCCAGATACTAGACCAAACCTTGTACTTTCAGTCGTCTGTACAAAGTACGCTCGCTGATACCCAGGTGCTTGGCAAGCTCACTGCGGGTACCTATAAAAGTAGCAAGTGCCTGTTCCAGCGTGCTGCCATCGAAAGGATTGGAAATAGAGGCCTGCGCGGCCATCACGACGGATGCCTGAGGTAAATGTATGGAGCGGATCACACCATCGTCAGCAAACAGGCTCGCTCTTTCTAGAACATTGCGTAGTTCACGGATGTTGCCCGGCCAGGCAAAACACTGCAATTGCATCAGAGCATCAGCTTCTATCGTCATCCGGCGCTTGCCGGTACTGGCACGCTGTAGAAATGAGTTCACCAGCAAACCAATGTCTTCAACTCGGTTGCGCAAGGGTGGTAACTGAATTGGAAAAGCGCTGATGCGGTAGTACAGGTCCTGCCTGAACTCACCTTTCTCCATCATTTTTTCCAGTGGTTTGTGGGTCGCAGCAATTAACCTGAAGTTAGCATGAAGGGTCTCAACACTGCCGACACGGCGATAAGTGCCCGACTCGATCAGGCGCAAGAGTTTTACCTGCATTGCCAGCGGAACATCGCCAATCTCATCGAGAAACAACGTGCCGCCTTGGGCCGTTTCAACCAAGCCAGGCTTACGTGCGGTGGCACCGGTGAATGCTCCTTTTTCATGGCCGAATAGCTCGCTCTCAAATAACGTTTCGGTCAAACCAGAACAATCAACGACTACAAAGGGTCCAGTGGCCCGCTCACTGGTTTCATGTACGGCGCGGGCGAACAGTTCTTTGCCCGTGCCGGATTCGCCTAGCAGCAGTACCGGCAGCATTGATGGTGCCACCCGCTGCAGCTCCGACAGGGCAAGGTTAAAGGCTGGTGAATGGCCAACCAACCCTTCGTTGCTGGGTCGCGCCGATGCGCCGCGAACCAGTGTGAGACGCTCCACATAGGCGGTAATAACACCGTGCTCGTCTAGAATCGGGCGCAATTCGACGTCGACATGCTCTGGACCACGAGGCGTATGGTGAATGTGCAAAACACGATCCGGTCCGCGCATTTCCTGCGCCTTTTTCATCGGACAGTTCTCCCCCGCCTGATCACAAGGTACATCGTAATGGTGTGAAACCTGATAACACTTATGGCCGATAAAGGGTTTGTCAGCGCTGCCGAACTGCCGCTGATAGGCGGTGTTGGCAGCCAGGATGTTGTAGTCCGGATCGAGCACGATCATCGGATGTGGTTCGTGCTCAAGAAACGAAACAAGTGACTGCACTTGATCCGGGTGCAAGAGTGCGTTGGTTGGGGTGGGCAGGATAGTCTTCATAGTGGTTCCTAAGAATCCATCCATCCTGTTGTGGCATCGCCACTTCTGTCAACAAGCACTGCCAATGGCAGTGACTGGTCAGGTGCAATGCAAATGGGTGGTCAAGTAGGGTGTAATTTCCCAACCAAACACCTCAGGTACGAAAGCACCTTCCGATACCTGGGAATCGAGGTTGAAAGCATCCGATTTACGCGTTGCAAGCCCTCCTGGCAGGGCAAACGTATTGAAGTGAATCGCTCCAGCCCTACCACTTATGCCTGAGTCGTTAATCATGGATGAAGTCACTGACATGCCCTCGGATGATGTACCTGACCTTCAACCTATAGTGCAGCGCAAGCTGGGGCGCTGCCTGTTGCGCTTGCAACAATACGAACGGCAGCTGAAAGCCCTTGTCGCACATGGCGAGCTGAGCGGTCCTGCGGATCGGCTGTCTATCATCCGTGAGCAGAAGGTCGCATGTGCCCAGAAAAAAACCATGGGCACGTTGATGGGGATGTTGACCGAAAGCTTTCTGACCCAGTCGCCCCAAAATGAAGAATCACAGACGCAAGCCGAAGCCGGTGACCAGATCTGGTTCAGCTATCGACACCAGTTGGAAATGTCAGGCGAGCGCTATGAGGCAACGAAGGCCGCTCTCAAGGAGCTCGTTGACCTGCGCAATGAACTGGTCCACCACTTCATTGAGCGTTTCGATCTCTGGACTGAATCAGGCTGCCAGGCGGCGGATGGTTTTCTGGAGGAAAGCTACGAAACCATCAATCGGCATTGTCTGAATCTGCAATCCTGGGCCAAACACATGAGTGAGGCACGAGATAAACTGGCTTCGTTTATGCAGAGCCAAGCATTTGAAGATGTGTTCGACGGTATCCGGGTGGATGGCTCAGTCGATTGGCCCGGCAGTGGGATATGCAGCTGTCTACGTGAAGCGGAAACCAAGCTTGCCGAAAGTGGCTGGACTCGACTGGAAGCAGCCATCCGCTGGATTGGTGATACCTATCCAGAGCAGATGCCCAAGCGCTACGGTTGCAGCAGCTGGAGGCATGTCCTGCACGAATCACGGCAGTTCGAAATACGAAAATCCCAACCTGATAATGAACGTACTGCCGTCTGGTATCGCAGCAAGGTCAGTTGAATGGGAAGCTGCATCGCCCCTCCTCTTGTAAGCGCGCTGACTGACTGCTGCTGGCCGCTTTCTGCTTGTCGCGAGGGGCTGCTCCACAGTCAAAAGCCGTCACTGGGATGCGCCAGGAAAACGAGTTGATTCAACGGGAATGTGTGTATGCCGACACGATGGCTGATATCTTTCCCGCGCACCTGATCGCGTCCAATCGACGCTGATCCCATCAAGGAAGATGAAAACAATGAAAACAGTGCTCGGCGCCCTGCCCTTTATCTGCCTGAAACTACAGGCATTCGCTGGCGACAACCCCATCGGCTTCCCGGCCTCGACGTTGCCAGACAAGCAAAATGACCGCCCGCTCGAGTTGGCCCTCTGGCACCTGAATACAACAACTGCCCGCTGACAACCTGATCAGTGTGTTTCGCCAGTCGACCTCTCGTGGGCGCGAGCACATTGCTGATGAACTGAGTGTTGCAATGGCAACTCCGGGGTTTGCCCTCGATTCAGATCTGATTTAAACAACAAGGCCACATAAAAATGAAAATATTATTCATCGTCACGCTCGGAATTTTATCGCTAGTTCAAACATCACTGTCCTTCGCGGATAATGTTAACGGGAAAAATCTCTACTCACAGAGATGTATCATGTGCCACGGAACAGATCTCAAAGGAACAGGGCCACTGGCTAATAAAAGCAATCCCCCAACACCTGACCTTACAACCTCCATTTTCAAAAAACGATTAAATGATTATCCGGGCGTTATTGTGTCATCGATAATACTTCGTCCAAATGGAGACTTGATCCCAAGAACTTTGCAAGAGAATGGTGTAAAGCTATCGCCATTCTCCTGGAGGATTAAGGATCTGCGCGATATAAATCAATACATGAGTGGTGTGATTTCAAAAAGTCGATGATGTTGGAATGTGAGGTGGGCACAGAAACTCAAGAGCCACTTCAAACTTGAGGGCTTGTGGGGCAATGCCAGTGAGCCCGTCGACCTCTCGCGGTCGCATAGCTGATGACCAATCTCTGATTAATACAAGTTCGGGCGGCGCTTCGCATCCAGCAGTCGTGACAGACAAATAGCGGCCAGGAGCGGCCTTTCTCGCTCAGAATCGAACACCTGTACCTGCACCTATCCGACTGGATCCAATCGGCATGTACTGGCAAGCGCAAAAAATGCTGACTAGAGGGTATTGAAACTTGTTGTTACAAGCAGGAATACGTATCATTAATATTCAAAATCAGGACGCAGGGAGAGCATTGTCCATACAATAAGGTCAAAAAAAATAATGCTGAAAATGCTCCTCGTGTACGTTCATCTGCTCGCCAGCTGTATTGCCCTCGGCAGGGTATTGCTAGCCGATCACAAGCTTTGGAGTTGGCGCAAGGAAGCGCTGGATCAGGCGAAGCTTGAGTATCTGGAAGAAACCAGGAAAATCGCCACCCTCGCGTTACTGGCCCTTTGGGGCAGTGGTCTGCTGTTGGTCCTTCAGGGGTATCTCCTCGAGGGTACTGCGTACTTGCTCAACCAGAAGCTCTGGGCCAAGGTGGCGGTTGTCGCACTGCTGACTCTGAACGGAGGTCTGTTGCATCGCGTCGGCTTCCCGTTGTTGCAAAAAGCCCCCTTCGTCTTGTTACCGGGCTCCGACCGCGGTCGCCTTGCACTCTTGGGGGCGTTCTCCATGAGTGGCTGGCTGTTCGCCGCTTTCCTGGGGGTGGCTCGAGCCTGGAATCATGTCATGCCATGCTTGCATGTGATGGGGGTTTTCACGGCATTCGCATTGCTGGCTTGTGCCGTGGCGCTTGTGGTCGCCAGCACGGCGGGCACGATACGTGGCGAGGAGCCTACGGTTTCATAGTGGGTGAAACACAAACTCAAGCGTGGATAGCATGAGACCTCCCTCGGCACAGGAGTCCACCCAGGCATCCATGCTTGAAGTCGTGGATTGACTCAGTACTGACACCTGATCGCCACACGCAGACCATCTGGCTGATTGATGAACCTTTCAGCCAATGTCTTGACCCGCGACCCGTTAACCCTTTCGGAGTGAGGAGCGGACTCTGCTTAAGGCCTCCCTCGTTGGTGATCTCATCCGCATTATGTTTACTTCCCGACATCGGCAGGCCAACGTCACTTCACCTTCTCGATGTCACCGGGCTTCCAGCTCTTATCGATAGCGGGTTCCCTCGGACCGTAGAGTCGGATGATGGCGAAATAACCTTTGCCTGGCACAGTGGCGAGCCAGTTGGCTTGCTTGCCTTCGGGTACTTTGGGTCCGAGGTAGAGGTCGGTGCTGCCGTCGGCGTTCTGCACCGGCTTGTCACGCGAACCGAGCGAGGGGAACGGCTGGCCGTTGTCGAGACCGGAAGCATTGGCGGCATCGTAAAGCGTCACCGACCAGAACAAGGCGGCAGGAATGTTGGCCGGCAGGTTCAGGTGATAGCTGGTCTCACCCGACAAGGGCGTGCCCCCGCTGTCGGTGAAACTGATCATATATTTGGCACCCTTGCCTGGGGTTTGAGACATCATTCCCGGGCTTATCGAGTAGTAGTTGGTGAACATCCAGATTCGGGCATCGAGGGCCAGGTACGGATAGGCTCCGGCGACATTTTCCCAACTATCATTCTTCGACCCGCCCGGATTCGCGGGAGTACCGTCGGCGAAAGGATTAAGCCACTGGCGGTCTGGATAGACTCTATACGAGAGACCATTCGCCTTGTCTGAAAAGCCAATGACACGGCTCATTTCGTAGCCGGTCCTGGCGGCCCGATCGAGGATCTCGCGTGTTTTCTTATCCGGATTGAACGGTTGCCCCTTGACGATGCCGATCGCCGCCAGCATGCCGAGCCAATCGGGACCGGCGAGGTTGGCGCCTTCACTGTCCACAAGCCGCTTGAGTTGATCGAAGGCATTGCCGTCGCTGCTCGGCAGCATGTTGACCGGGACGCCGGAGGCATCGGGGAACACCATCGGTTTCGCCCCGGCCGCGCCGTTCATTGGATATATCTTTGTCTGTTCAAGATGCGTAACCGCCGGCGTCAGATTCTTCGGGTCTTTATAGAACCCGCGCAGAAAGACAAAGACATTGTTTGTGGCAGAGCGGTACACGTAATAGCCCTCCGGCACTTCGCCCTTGTAGCCGGGTGGCAAGAGGAGAAACTTGCCGCCCTTTCCCTCATCCGGTCCAAACAGACCAACGTCACCGAAGAACTTGCCACCATCGACCGGGATGGGACGCTGCCAGACATCCAGCAGGATGCCTTGCAACTCAGGCGGCGCTTCCATCACCATCGGTCCATCCCTTCCCAAGTCGATGTAGCTCATCGCGTAAAGGACATCGGAGTTGGGGGTCGTCACCAGGGTCTTGGCATCAAGTCTGCGCTTCCAGATCGGCAAGACGTTGTAGCCGGCGCCGAATGTCTTTTCCGAGCCCACCTGCATGCCGAGGGTGTTGATCAAAGGCAGCGCCCAGAGATACGTCTGCGTCGCCCGTTGAAAAAGCAATTCGTCGCGTAGTATCTGCGCGGTCTCCTGTGTGGGTCGGCCTTGCGTGAACGGCAGGTCGGCGAGTTTATTGAAGCTGGCTTCCTGAGCGCAGGCCTGCGTTGCCAATTCGCTCATTACTAACGCGCTCACGAGCGCAGCGACGATCGAGCTCTTTGGATTCATGGTTGCGTCCTCTGCCGTTTGATCACTTCACCGTCGCGATGGCCGGTGGCTGCCACGTGCCGTCGAGTATGGCTTTGTCGGCCCAATAGGCACGGATGTAGAGCGAGAATGGGCCGCTGGGGGCCGGCAGCCAATTGCTTTCCTTGTCCTTGCCGGGCGTCCTGGCGCCGGCATAGAGCGTCAGCGACCCGTCCGGGTTGTATTTGAGATTCTTGTTCTTCGTGCCCAGCGAATTGCGCGTTAGCGCGTTGGGATGAAACAGGTGGACGTCGTTGTATAGCGTGAGCGACCAGAAGCCCTTGACCGGTGGCAGCTGGCCCTTGCCAAAGGTGACGGCATAGGTGTTGTTTCCGTTGAGTTGCTTGCCCTGGCTATCGTTGTCCGTATAGATGTATTTCGTCTCTTCCGGGCGGTTGTCGTACATGTTCGACTTGGCGGAGGCGGTCCGGTTGAGGTAGTCGGTTCCCCATTGGGCATTGTTCACCGGCGAATTCCAACCATTGCCGGCGGCACGACCGTTGTTGCTCCACCGCAGGAACGGCGAAATCATCTCGTGCTCAGCCCCGACAGCGGTTGCCTTGAGCGTCTGCATGATTGTCGGGTCCTTGGCGGCGGCGTCCAGCACACTGCCGATCCAGTTATAGAGGGCTTCCTCGCCTGGCAGCGGCGGCACGCTTTTCATCACCGCAGGTAGTTCGTCGAAGAAGGTTTGCGGGTTCACCCACGAGGCTTCCCCTTTGCCGGTGGTCTTCGGCGTGGGGAAATGCGGTAGCTTGCTCCAGTCCTTGGACTTCATCTTGCCGTCGAACTCCGACAACGGGTAGTAGACGATCTGGCTGATCACCGGCTGGACGGCCTTTTGGTCCTCAGCGCTGTCATCGATGAATATACGCGGAACGACAAAGGCCAGCGACGTAGAGGAGCGCACCACTGCCGTAATGCCGGCTGGAGTTTCGCCCTTCCAGTTTGGGCCGACCATCATGTAGAAGCCGGGTTTGGTGCCGTAGGCCTTACCGATCTCGGAGAACTCGTCGGTGCGCGCGTCATAGTGGGCGTAGACCCAGAAACGATCACCGAAATCCGGGACCTGGAAGACGATGGGCTCTTTGTCCAGCGTCATGAAGCCGGCGCCGTACGCGACATCCTGGTTGGGGCAAGCGATGAAGGTTTGGTCCGGGCTGACGTACCCGGTCAACATTGCATTCCGGTTGAATGCGATCGGTATCACGCCGCCCATCAAGCCGGGTTCGGGGGCCTTCGAAAAAGCGTTGCCGCGGTTGGCCATGTTGACCAGCGGCCAGCCCCACAGGTAGGCCATGCGCCCCACCGATTGCACGTAGGCCTCGGTCATGGCGGTGCCGCTCGCAGGGCCGGGCACTTCGCTGGCGGTTGCAGGGATCGCCACCTGCTGCGCCTGAGCGTTACCCGCCAGCATCAGGAAGGCTGCCCCGACGCCCAGTAAAACGGTTAAGGATCGACGATCAGTTTCCTTGACCCGATAATTTCCTCGGCTGGCAGCGCAAGGTTCAGTCGACATGTTCAACCTCCAAACCCCGTGAATACGTGAATGGATGCCGAAAGACATGCGGAAAAGAAGGGGCAAACTTTGTGGCGACTGAACCCCTGCGACAGCACCGCGGCGGCACGCCGTTTGATTGTAGCAGCCCGGAATCAGACAACTTTGGTTATTCGGCCAGCCCTCCACGGGTGCAGCCGCTACCGTTCGCCTCGGGCCTGCCTATGGCGCAACTGCTTCCCATTCATTGCCTGACTGCTTTCGGCGCTCTTGCTCAAGACTCCGATGGGCATCTGCGGGTCGGATACAGCTCTTCACGACAGGCAACAATCGGCCAGAAGCGGTCGCTATCGATGCTCATAAAGAACCACATGCAGCCCGTCTATCAGAAAGGAAGGGGCCTATCCTGGACGACCCGTTTCATGACGAGCGTCGAGGTCAGCCGTTGCACGTTGGGTAACGTCGAGAGGCTCTCATCGTAAAGCCTCTGGAAGGCCGGCAGATCCTGGGTTACCACGTGCAGCAGGTAGTCCGGCTCCCCAAACAGACGCTGGGCATCGACCACTTGGGGTATTTCGACGAGCGCCGTCTCGAAAGCTTCTACAGCTTGCCTGTCACCCTCCCGAAGTGTGGCAAACACCATGGCGGAAAAGTTCAGGCCGAGTGCGCCGGGGTCCAGCCGTGCGCGATAACCCAGCAACACCCCAGACTCCTCCAGGGCCCTGACTCGCCGATGGCACGGGGAAAGGCTCAGGCCCACGCGCTCGGCCAGTTCGGTGACCGACAGGCGACCATCCTTTTGTAGCTCGGAAAGAATTTTTCGATCAATCCTGTCCATATAGAAGAATCTCCCAACCAGAGCCGTTCTGATGACCATCTTTGAAAGTAAATTCTAACAAGATTTCATTATTCTTCCTTCACTCATTCATTGCCGCGCAGCGCTCGAAACGATGCAGATGCGGCCTTTGATTCAAGGATTAAATAGCGTCATGACCATTAGCGTTTTCGTTGCGTTCTGGGCCGTATCGATTCTGTTCATCATCACGCCGGGCGCCGATTGGGCCTACGCGATTTCGGCAGGGTTGAAGCATCGAGTCGTCCTGCCCGCAGTGGGCGGTCTGTTATCCGGCCATTTGATCGCCACAATGATTGTTGCCGGCGGTGTGGGCACATTGGTCGCCAACCATCCTGTGGCCTTGTCGGGGCTTACGATTGCCGGAGCGGGTTACCTGCTTTGGTTGGGCGCCAACATGCTTGGCCGCCCTTCTACACCTCACGCGGATGAAACTCAGGCGTCGGGCTCATGGAAGCGCTGGGCGCTCAAGGGGCTTTGCGTGAGCGGATTGAATCCAAAAGTGTTTCTGCTGTTCCTGGCGCTCTTGCCTCAATTTGCCGACGCGACCGCTCCCTGGCCCGTACCGATGCAAATGATTGCGCTGGGACTCGTCCACACTGTCAGTTGTGGCGTGGTCTACCTGCTGGTCGGATTTGGCTCGCAAGTTATTCTTCGGGCGCGCCCTGCGGCCGCTCAAGGAGTCAGCCGGTTTTCTGGAGCCGCCATGATCATCATCGCGCTGGTGCTGCTGATCGAACAGACCCGCGGTTGATCCTTTATCAGCAATACATTTTACGGTTTAGCCACTGCTTCACTGCTAACAGGGAGCGCTTATGAAAAGCCCGAGAGAACGTGCCGCCGAAGGTCTCCAGGTCGGTGAACGGTTCACCATAGTCCGCTGTTTCACAGAGGATGATATTCGTCAGTTCGCGCAAATCTCTCGAGACTACAACCCCGTTCACTGCGATGCGCACTACGCGGAACTGCGCAGGTTCAAGGCGCCCATTGCCCATGGCCTTCTGACCGCCAGCCTCGTCACCGAAATTGGCGGGCAAATCGGCTGGCTGGCGACAGGGATGAGTTTCGAATTCAAACGACCGGTTTATCCAGGCGAGCCAGTCACCTGTCACTGGCTCATTGCTGACATCGATGGACGTGGTCATGCAAAAGCCGAAGTCCGGATTCTCAACGCGCAGGGAGTCACGGTGCTGGAGGCGACGACGACTGGGGTGCTACCCGGTCCCGAAGAACGGGAGCGCCTCAAGCAAATGCTGGCTGAGGGCGATATCACTAACGGAGCTGTCATGCCCATGACTTGATGTCCTGGAATGGTTGGCGCCTGGTGGTTTCTTCGTGTGACAGCCAAGAGCCGGTTGGTCAGCCCAAAAGGGACACCCGGAAACTCACCCGCGTACCAGATAGGCCCCTGAAGGAACCCGATAGCGCAGCTTCTTGCATTTACCGGGTGGAGGCTGGTGCCCTGGCGGACGATCAGGAAACCAGATTCGGCATTTGCCCGGAGGCGGCATATGGCCGCGGGGAATCTCAACCTCAGCGTACGCCCGCTCTGGCCCGATATTAGCCATTTGCAATTGTCCTTCGGACCCCACTCTGCCAGCCGTCGGTACATCCGAAACCCGATTTGCCTCTGCAGTAGTGAAGTTGCCAGCCTCACGCCCGGTGATCGGCGTGGATTGGTCAACAACCGCCACTTGCGCTTCGCGGCGCCTTTGGGTCTCCTCTTGCAGCCCCTTCTGTACGGCGACCACGTCCTCCTTGGCATTGGCTGGGGTTCCCGAAGATTGGGCCTGCTGCGCCGCCTGGATCAATTGGAAGTTGCGGTTGCGCAACTGGACGTTGTTGCCCACCCGCATGTTCGAGCGCGCCGCCAAGGTTTCAGCCTGCTGGTACTGCCCCTGCTGCAGACGCAACACACCGAGGTAATGCAGCGTCGCGGGATTGTTCGGCTGGATATGCAGGGCACGCTCAAGCGTGGCGGCGGCCTGGTCCAGTTGACCGTTTTCATACTGCCGCGAGGCTGTTTCGATCAGGGTGGTTGATGCGCTGTTGCTCTGCGCGGGCGCTCTTCGCTCGGCAGCGACAGAACAAAACGACGCGACAGCGCAGAACACCAGGATGAGGACCGGCAGAGAACTCTTGTTTGGCATCAGGGGGCGGACTCGACTGAACTCGGACGGCACTGCCGATACAGGGCCGCTATAGACCCGGTCAATACCCTGAAGTTCCGGCTGCAACGGCCGTCGCAACCGGTACTTTTTTTACCACCCCACGACTGAGACCCCGCTGGCTATTTAAGCAACGGCCCCTAGAACTTTTCCCTATTTACCGGTCTATGTGGATAGGCACATCCGCTCGGTAAGCACGCCCCCCCGCAGGCTACCCGCCGCCAGATGGCCACACGTCCGATTGTCCATCAGAGGTTGTCTTCGCTCATGAAATTCCATGTCCCACGGATGGTGCTCTTCGGCCTGTTCGCGTTCGCGGCAGTGGGCTCGGCATCCGCCACACAGATGAAGGATTCAACCCCTGTTTCTGCAACTCAAGCCCCAGCCATCCAGACGCCCGTCCAGGCCGCCGGCAACCCTTGGCCGACCTTGGCCAGTATGGCCGGCAAGCAGCCAGGGCCGTTGCTTGCCCATGACGACCGATACTGGCATGACGGCCATTGGCACGATCGTAGAGACGATTGGCGCCGAGACGACTGGCGCAGGGATCAGTGGCGCAGAGATCAGTGGCGTAGAGAGCAAGCTCGCCGGGAAGCCGAGCGCCGTCGTGATTGGGAGCGCCACCAGGATCGGGCCATGCGGCACCGTTACGAGGACGATCGCCGTTACTATCGTCGCTAGTGCGAAGCCCCGGAACAATCCGGGGCGCAAGCAACCCTTCGTGACAGGCCGCAATCGGCTGTGGATTCAACCGGTCGACGCAACAGACTGGCTGTTTTGCAGGACGAAGCGGTCACCCATGTTCCGCTGCCAACATTGACCTGAACTGAGAAATGATCTCTGAAGATAACCCGGCACCTTCGAACACTGCGCAGGTGAAGCTAACGGGCGCAGGGCCTGGGGCAGTTATAATGCGGTCCGCAACCACAGCGACTGGACTGCTTCGATAAAGCGTGCGCCCTTCATAACCTGCGGCATTCTGTTGTAAGAAGTCAGCGCTGTTCGAGGTATGAGGAACCGAGTCGAGAAGCCCGGCCCTCGCAAGTGCCAGCGTTCCCCCACAGATACCGGCAATTGTCGCCCCACTTGAGCGACTGGCATGAAGAAAGTCTCGAATATCCGGTGCTTCTGCACGTTCCCAGACCGTTCCTCCAATGACGACAACAACGTCCGGTTTCCAGTCCAGACATTGCTGCAAACTGCTATCGACAGTGACAGCCAATCCACCCTGCGAGCGGAACTGCCCCGTAGCACTAGCGAAAAATCTGACATCGATCCCGTAAAACGGGGACGCAGTTCCAGCAATGAAAGCATATTCCCAGTCCGCAAAACCGGGTGTCAGTATCAATCCTATGCGTGCCATCAGTCAGAATCCTCCATGAATGCCAATAACATATGGCGACAATAAACAGACATCAAGGGCTGCTTCGGGTCGCAAGCAGCCCTTCGTGACAGGCCGCAATCGGCCACGAGGATACATTCTCCGCCTGGCTTGATCAGACTGTCCTCAGGCACCAGCCCTTCTCATGCCGATTGTCTGCGCCAGGTACCGGGTGATGTGCCGAACTGGCGTTTGAATGCGCGACTGAACGCCGCTTCGGATTCGTAGCCCACTGCAAAGCCGATTTGCGCCACATTACCGCGACCTTCGCGCAGGTGTTGAGCCGCCACGTGCATCCGCCAGAGCGTCAGGTATTGCATCGGTGGCTGCCCGACCAATGCCGTGAATCGCTCCGCGAATACCGAGCGCGACATGCCCACTTCAAGCGCCAGGGCTTCCGCCGTCCAGCCCTCGGTTGGACGGGCATGGAGCAGCGCCAGTGCGCGCCCGATATGCAGGTCTCGCAGACCCGCCAGCCACCCACGCCGTTCAGGAGGGAGGTTCGCGACATACTGGCTGACGGCTTCGACGAACAGCAGTTCGGAGAGCTTGGCGATGACCGTTGCCGAGCCCACGCGCCCCGCCGCGATCTCACTGACGGCGAAACGGAATGAGCTTTCAATCCAGGCGCCCGAAGCCGTCGCGCGGACATCCAGCTTCAACAAGGATGGCAGCGACGAAAGCAACGGGTTGAACGGTGTTTCAGAGCCGAGAAATCCGCACAGTAGCTGTGTAGCCTCACCGCCCCCACCGCACTTGATTCGTGATATGCCGCCGACTTCCGGCGGCTGAATGACTTCGCGTGCCGACATGGGCGCAATGCCCAGATCACTGCCAAAGGTATGAACGTCGTTGCGAGGAAGCAGAATGAGTTCACCTGCCCGCACCTCGAGGGTGGCACCATCGTCGACTCGCAATTGCATGTGCCCCGCCGCGACAAAATGCGAGGCGATGATATGTCGAGGGGCGGCCAGGAACGGTTTGCAATCGTCGGCGGAGATTCTTCCGCTCAGACACCAGGGCGCAGTGAACTCCGCCTCGAGGAAGACCCCTCCAGACAGCCGAATCACCCGCAATACATCAGATAGCGCATCCAGCAATTGCCAGCCCTCCTTTCCGGAGTCCCGAGCATGTAATCAGGCGCACTGGTCATTCGCCGCCTGAACGGCGAGGCCTAGATTAGCACCAACGCGGACTCAGTGATCGAGACGATCCCCAGACGCTTCACCGATTGTCATTGACTCCCGCGCTAACCGTAATTGGCCCATTCCAACTCGACCACGCCAGCCGGAGATCAGTATGAACACCGCCGCCACCCTGCCCCGCCCGGACTCGGGCAACGCCGCCCGTTATGCGCAACTCGTCAGATCCTCGAAGAAAGCGGAATGGCAGATCGACCGCGACTTGCTGCAGGACCGCAGCTTCGACTTCTCGCGCAAATTCCTGCCCGACGGACTCTCGAGGATCGACCGCCTGACCTTCCTCGGCGCAGACGAGGCGCGCCTGCTCAGCCAGATTCAGGGTCGAACCTATGCGTACATTTTTGGCCTGGTCGAGCGCTTTATCAGTGCCAAGATGCTCGACCAGGGTCGGGCCCATGTATTTGACGATCAGCTCGCACTCGAAGCGCTGGTGCGTTTTTCCAACGACGAGATCAAGCATCAGGAACTGTTCCGGCGCATCGAGACGATGATGGGCACTCGGTTGCCGGCGGGATATCGTCAGGTTGCCGATCCGAACGATGTGGCCCGCGCGGTGCTGGCGGCCAGCACCTGGGCGGTACTGGCGCTGACCTGTCATATCGAACTGTTCGTTCAGACGCACTACGTACAGAGCATCGCCCCGCGCGAGGAGTTGTGCCCACTGTTCAAGGACGTCTTCAAGTTTCACTGGAAGGATGAAAGCCGCCACGTCGTACTCGATGAACTGGAATGGGAGGCGGAGCACGCGAAACTCTCCCCGGCCGAGCGCGACCAGGCCGTGAACGATCTGATTGCCCTGGTGGCGGCCGTCGATGCGATCCTGCAGGCACAATCGGCAGCCGATGCCGACTACTTCATGGGAAATGCTTCACGATCGTTCAGTGTCGATGAGACCGCGCAAATCAAGGCTTGCATGCTGAGCGCCTACCGCTGGCAATACATTGTCTCGGGCGTGCAGCATCCACACTTTGGCCGGCTGCTTGCGCGCATGACAACCCCGGCACAGATGTCCAGGGTTCAGACCGCACTGGCACCGATCATGGGCCAGTGATCGACAAGGGGCGACCGACCGCGCGTCGGTCGCGCGACATCGGGATGACGTGTTGAAAATGATTGATCGAGGATGGCAGCCATGACGACTCCGATGTGGATGCTGCTTGGCTTTGCGACCTGGACCTTGCTGCTGTTGATGGCAACCGTCGGGGTCTATCGCTGGGTCAGAATCCTGTTCTCGAAGGTTCCGATCGCTTCTTTCCGAAGCGATCAGCTCGAAGGCGAGGATTGGTACCGGCGCGGGACAAGAGCACACGCCAACTGCGTGGAAAACCTGCCGGTCTTTGGCGTCATCGTGTTCGTGATTTCCGCCCTGGGTATCGACGGCCCTGCGGTGAGCTACTTGTCCATCATCGTCCTGATCGCTCGTGTGTGTCAGTCTCTGGTTCACGTATCCCATGTGCAGACCGACAGCTTCGTGGCGGTTCGATTTACTTTCTTTTGCCTACAATTGATCTGTTTTCTCGCACTCATTGTCATCGCCGCTGGTTACGGCGCAGGCATATTCAAATAGAGGTACGACCATCCGGCAGGGAATCTCTCGACTGATCGCAGACGCCCCTGTCCAACCTCCTTCACCAGGACGAATCAGGAGAAAAACATGCGCACACTGACCGTTGCCGCGTTCATCAGCCTGGACGGCGTCATGCAAGCGCCCGGCGGGCCTGAAGAGGACACCAGTGGCGGATTCCGCTTCGGTGGCTGGATCGTGCCCTACGCCGACCAGACAACCGGCCAGGCCGTACAGGACCTGTTCTCGCAACCGTTCGAGTTACTGCTGGGGCGTCGGACCTACGACATCTTCGCCGCCTATTGGCCGCACGCTTCGGCCGACTCCCCCCACCACACCATTGCCGATCTGTTCAACGGCGTCCCCAAGCACGTGGCCACCCATCGCGGCGATTCACTGGAATGGCACAACAGTCATGCGCTGCAGGGCAACCTGATCGACGCGATCAGCGCGCTCAAGCGCCAGGACGGTCCTCGGCTACTGACCCAGGGCAGCGGCGACCTGGTGCGCCAACTGCTCGCCGCCGGCCTGGTGGACGAGTTGCGGCTGATGATTCATCCCATCCTGCTGGGGCGCGGCAAGCGCCTGTTCGACGACAACGCACAGGCGTCGGCCTTCACCTTGCTGAACTCGATCAGCTCGCCCGGGGGTGTGCTGATCGCCCGCTATACCCGCAGCGGCGAGGTGCGCACAGGTACGTTCTAACGTGGCGGGCGGCGATAGCCTCGCGGTTGGGGTATGCCTCACGCCACCTGCATCAACTTCGCGTAAGCCTGCAAATGGTGATCGTCATCGCCAAACTGACGCGCCACCATCAGCAAATGCCTGGCGTGGTGCGACAGCATGTACTCCCAGGTCAGGCCGATGCCGCCGTGCAACTGGATACCCTGGTCGGCGACAAAGCGGCTGGCGCGACTGACGATGAACTTGGCGGCAGCCAGGATGCGGCTGCGTTCGGCGCTGTCCGCCTGATCGGCCACGCAGGCCGCGAGCAGTGTCATGGACGTGGCCTGGTCCAGTTCGATGCGCATGTCCACCATACGGTGTTGCAGCACCTGGAACTTGCCAATGGGCTGACCGAACTGCTGGCGGGTTTTCAGGTAGTCGAGGGTCAACGCGCACGCCGCTTCCATGCTGCCGACGGCCTCGGCGCATTGCGCGGCGATGCACCGGCCCTGCTGATAACGCAGCGCCGGCAAGGCCTGCCCCACTGCGCCGAGTACCGCACTGCTTTTTACGAACACGTCGTCCAGGTACAGCTCGCAGGCCATCCGCCCATCCTGGGTGGCGAAGTCGCGTCGACCGACGCCGCGGTCTTGCGGGTCGACCAGAAACAGCGTGATGCCCTTCTCGTCCCGAGCCCCGTGGCTGGTGCGCGCCGACAACAGAATCAGCCCGGCGCTCTGACCGCCGATGATCACCGACTTGCGGCCATTGAGCTTCCAGCCGCCGCTGACCGCCTCGGCGGTCGTCTGAACGTCGTGCAACTGGTAGTGACTCTGCGGCTCATCGAGGGCCACGGCCAGTTGCAGGCTGGCGCTGCCGACCTGCGGCAACAGCGTGTCTTTCTGGGCGGCGGTGCCCAACTGGTCGACCAGGCCACCGGCGAAAATCACCGAATGCAGGAAAGGCTCCAGGCACAGGCCGCGGCCCAGCTCGGTCATGATCAGCATGTTCTCCACACCGCTGCCACCATAGCCGCCATAGGCTTCGGCAAAGGGCACGGCGCACAGTCCGAGTTCACCCAGTTGCTGCATGAACGGGCCACTGAAACCCTGCCTGCTCCGGCGGTATTGCTCGCGATGCTCAAAACCGTAAACGTCACGCACCAGGCGCGCGGCGGTTTCCTGCAGCATCAGTTGCTCTTCTGTCAGTTTGAAATCCATGATCGGGGCGCCTTACAGTTCGAGGATCATTTTCGCGATGATGTTCTTCTGGATTTCGTTGGCGCCGCCATAAATCGAGGCCTTGCGCGCATCCAGGTACTGGTAGGTGGCCGCGCTGCTGTAGTCGGTGTACAGCAAGGGTTCGCTGCCGTAACCCAGTTCATCCTCAATGAACGGCAACGCGTACGGCCCCACGGCCTTGCTGATCAGGTAGGTAATCGCCTGCCGGATCTCGGTGCCCTTGATCTTCAGGAACGAGCTTTCGGCACCGGGTACTTCACCGTTTTGTGTCGCCGCCAGGGTTCGCAGGTTGCTCATTTCGGCCGCCATCAACTGCATCTCGACTTCAGCGATCTGCGTGCGGAACAACGGGTCGTCGATCAGTGGCCGGCCATCGCGGACTTCCTGGCTGGCAATTCGCTTGAGCCGGGTGAGCAATGCCTTGTTCTGCGCGATCCCGCCGATGCTGGTGCGCTCGTGGGTCAACAGGTACTTGGCGCAGGTCCAACCCTCGTTCTCCTGCCCGACCCGATTCGCCACCGGCACCCGCACGTTGTCGAAGAACACTTCGTTGACTTCATGCTCGCCATCCAGGGTGATGATCGGCCGCACGGTAATGCCGGGGGTTTTCATGTCGATCAGCAGGAACGAAATGCCCCGTTGCTGACGCGCCTCGGGGTCGGTGCGCACCAGGCAGAACATCCAGTCGGCGAAATGCGCCAGCGTGGTCCAGGTTTTCTGGCCGTTGACCACGTAGTCGTCGCCTTCGCGCACCGCACGGGTTTTCAATGACGACAGATCAGAACCGGCACCCGGTTCGGAGTAACCCTGGCACCACCAGTCCTCACAGGAAAGAATCCGCGGCAGGAAGTGTGCTTTCTGCTCGGCGGTGCCGAACTTGATGATCACCGGGGCAACCATTTTCAAACCGAAGGAGGATACTTTCGGCGCCCCGGCAGCGAAGCATTCCTCGTCGAAAATATGCTTTTGCACATCGCTCCAACCGGTACCACCGAACTCGACAGGCCAGCCCGGTGCAAGCCAGCCCTGCCGGTTGAGTGTGCGCATCCATTGCACCTGATGCGCTTTGCTCAGGCGCTTGCCCAGTGCGATCCGCTCGGCGAATTCAACGGGTAGGTGATCACGAAGAAATGCGCGCACGTCCTCGCGAAACGCGCGCTCGTGCGCAGTGAAATCAATGTCCATCCATCCACTCCAAAAGCATTGGGGCTTACCCACACCCCCTGTAGGAGCGAGCTTGCTCGCGATGGTCTCCAACGATAACGCTGGCTTCCTGACTCCCCGCGGCGTTCTCGGGTTTTTCGCGAGCAAGCTCGCTCCTACAAGGAAATGACGGGGCTTATCAATCGAAAACAATCACCGAACGCGCCAGCTCACCGCGACGCAGCTCATCGAACGCCTCGTTGATCTGGTCCAGACGGATGCGCTGGGAAATCATTTCATCGAGCTTGAGCTTGCCGGCCATGTAGAAGTCGACCAGGCGCGGCATGTCGACCGGGAAGCGGTTGGAACCCATCAACGAACCCTGGATACGGCGTTCGTGCAGCAGTTGCAGCGGGTCCAGCTCGATTTTCAGGCCTGGCTTGAGCATGCCGATCACGGTGGCGGTACCGCCGCGCGCCAACATGGCAAAGGCTTGCTCGGCGGTCTGCTTGAGGCCGATGCATTCGAAGGCGTGGTGCACACCGCCACGGGTCAGCTCCATCACTTGCTTGGCGGCATCGCCGTCCCGACCGTTGATCAGGTCAGTGGCGCCGAACTGTCTGGCCAGTTCCAGCTTCGAGTCGAGCATGTCGATGGCGATGATCCGCCCTGCCCCGGCCAGTGCCGCGCCGTTGATGGCCGCCAGACCGATGCCACCGCACCCGATCACGGCCACGGTTTCGCCCGGCCGCACTTTGGCCGTGTTGAATACCGCGCCGGTACCGGTGGTCACGGCACAACCGAGCAGCGCCGCACGGTCCAGCGGCATGTCGCGGCGGATCGCCACACAGGCGTTTTCGTGCACCAGCATCTGCTCGGCGAACCCGGACAGGTTGACGAATTGCGGCATCGGTTTGTGCACGTAGGTCAGGCGTGGTTCTTCATCCTTGTCGCGCTTTGTTTCCGGGGAAACGCAACGCGCCAGATGGCCGGTCACGCAGTGTTCGCAATGGCCGCAGAACACCGTCAGGCAGGTGACCACATGATCGCCCGGCTTGACCGAACGCACTTCGCAACCGACCTGTTCGACCACGCCGGCGGCTTCATGACCCAACACCATCGGGCCGGGATACGGAAACGAGCCGTCAATGACGTGCAGGTCGGAGTGGCACACCCCCACGGCTTTGGTGCGGATCAACACTTCACGCGGACCCGGTTTGCTGATGCCCACTTCTTCAATGACCAGCGGGGCTCCAACCTGATGGAATACGGCAGCTTTCATGACAGTTCTCTCGACAATGATGTGGGGTTCAGGCCGGGTTGGCCGCTGTACGCAAAACAGCTTTGGCATGGCTGAAGGTGCGGAAACCGTCGATGCCGTGATAGGCCCCCATGCCGCTCTGGCCGACGCCGCCGAAGGGCAGGCCTTCGGTGCTGGCATGGCTCATCACGCCGTTGAGGGTCACGCCGCCGGAACAGGTACGGGTCAGCACCAGGGCTTCTTCGGTGGCATCGTTGCCGAAGTAGTACAAGGCCAGCGGACGCGGTCGCGCATTGATCTGGGTGATGACTTCGCTGAGGGTTTCGTAGGGTTTGATCGGCAGCAGCGGACCGAAGATTTCGTCCTGCATCACCTGCAGGTCGTCGCCGGGATTGCGCAGCAGCGTCGGTACGATCTTGTTCAGCGGCGACTGGCTGAAATCTTCAGCGCCGGCATTCAGTTCGATCAGCTCGACACCGGCGGCGCGGGCCTCGCTCAGGTAACCCTGCAAGCGCTCGAAATGACGGGTGTTGATGATGGAGGTGTAGTCCGGGTTGTCCTTGAGCGTCGGGAAGAACTTCGCCACCACGGCTTTGGCCACGGCGATGAAAGCCTCTACCGACTCCTGCGGGACAAACACGTAGTCCGGTGCCACGCACAACTGACCGGCATTGAGCAGTTTGCCGATCACGACCTTGGCCACCGCGTCGTTGAAGTTCGCCGAACGCGAGATGATCGTTGGCGACTTGCCGCCCAGTTCCAGGGTCACCGGTACCAGGTTTTCCGCCGCAGCCCTTAGCACGTGCTTGCCGATGCTGGTGGCACCGGTGAACAGCAAATGGTCGAACGGCTGGCCGCAGAACGCCTGCCCGACGTCGGCACCGCCCAGGACCACCGCCACTTCGTCTTCGGCGTAGACCGAACGGATCAGCCGCGCGATCAGCGCCGACGTATGCGGGGTGAATTCCGAGGGTTTGATCATCACCCGGTTGCCCGCCGCCAATGCGCCGGCCAGCCCGCTGAACACCATGTAGCCAGGTACGTTCCAGGCCGTGACGATGCCCACGACACCCAGCGGCTGGTATTGCACCCAGGCTTCGCCGGCGCGGGCCTGACGTTGTTCCGGGCGCATCCATTGGGCCAGTTCGGCCTTGGTCTGCTGCAGTGTCGCCAGTGGCGACAGCACTTCACTGCCCTTGGAGAAACCCGGGCTGCGATGGCCGAAATCGGCGGTCAGGGCCTCGATGATGTCCTGTTCGTGATTGACCAGCAAACCGATGGCCCGGTCGAGCAACTCACTGCGCTCTTCAAGGGTATAGGGTTCGCGGCCTTGGAAGGCCGCGCGTTGTTTTTCCAGGATCGTGCGGATGTCACAGCTCGTCGAACTCTCGATGGCGCTCATCACTACCTCTCTTGTTTTTGTCAGGCCGCGGCCACGGCCGGGCGGTAATGCACAGGGTCTGGCTGCATGGTTGATCATCGCGGGCGCCGCGCCGCCACCCGGATCAGGTGGGTGGTGTCACGGCGATGGATTCAGGCGAGGATGCCCATGGCCTTGGCGCTGTTGATGGCCTGGGTGCGACGGCAGGCGCCGAGCTTGACGTTGATGTTCTTGGCGTGGGTTTTCACGGTGTTTTCCGAGATGAACAAGCGGCTGCCCACTTCGCGTACCGACATGCCCTCGGCCAGCAACTTGAGCACTGACACCTCGCGAGGGGTCAAGTCGTCCTGGTAATCCGGCACACCAGCACAGAGACGAGTGACAGAGGCCTGGCCGGTTTCAGCGGGCTGTTCACGGGCCAGAATGCGATTTTTCTGCCGGGCAATCGGTGCCAGGTAAAAAGCACTGTCGATCTTGCCCCACTGCATGCGCCGCTCGGCCTCATGCAGCAGCAGATGAGCCTTTTGTGGGTCGTGGTTGCGCGAGGCAATCTCCGCGAGCAGCAGATAGGCATTGAGTACAAAGGGTGCGCAGCAATCGCGGACCTGCAGCAACCCCGCCTGGATCACCACTTCGGCTTCGCTGCAATGCCCTTGTTGCAGCAACAACTCGCCGCGCAGGAACAGCAGCCGACCGAGCAACGGATAAGGCTGTGACGGGACCGGGGCCAGCCGGTCCAGCTCAGTGCGCAACAGTGCCTGGGCAAAGCCCGATTGCCCCCTGAGCATCATCAGGCGGACCCGGTCGGCATTGACCAGCACTTCCGATTCATGACTGCCCTGGCGCCGGGCCAGCTCCAGCGACTGATCGAGCAAGGTTTGAGCTTGTGCAAGATCGCCTGTATCCATGGCAAGGCGCGCCAGGATGCAATGGCACAACAACACCGACAACCAGTCCTCGCCCCCAAGATAATCAAGGGCTGCACGGCAATGCAGGCGCGCCGGCCCGGTCTGTCCACGCAAGGCCTGCAAGGTGCCGAACAACGCCTGCCAGTTCGCCAGCAGGCGTTGATTGCGTACCGGGTCGGGCAACGGCAAAAAATGCCCCAGACGCGCCAGGCACTCGGCGGCTTCGTCCAGCCGCCCACTGAACAGCAAGGCCTTGGCGCACAGATAGATCAGACGCGGGCTGCTGTGCAACAACTGCGGCTCGATGCGCTCACGCCAATCCATCAGTTTGCTCAAGTGCCGTTCTCTGAGAATCCAGCTCAGCCACAGGCGCTCCATGTAATTGGCAGCTACCTCAGGTTGATCGGCACACAGTGCCTGCTCCACCGCGTCGTCGACATGCCCGAGCACACTGAGCAGCTGACAGGCCCGCAAGCGCAGCCGGTTCAACGGCGCACCGCTCAATTGGCTTTGCAGGGCTTGCGCCACCGCGGGTAGCAGGCGGAACCAGCCGGGTTGTTGCTCGATCGGGAACACAAAGGCCTGGCATTGCAACAGACTGTTGAACAACCGCGCTGCTTGCCGGCCTTCCCATAACTGTTCGCAGAAGTCCGCACTGACGCGGGACAAATGTGCCAGCCCGCCCATCACTTCGCGCTGCTCGTCACTCAAGCGCGACAGCAGTTCACGTTCCAGGTATTGGCCGAGCAATGGCGATGGCTGGGCATGATCCAGCGAAAGCGACAGGCGAACACCGGCGCACCACCCGCCTGTCTCATGCCAGAGTTTTCCCCTGGCCAGCGCATCGGTGTGTGGCGCAAGGGTGCCAATCAGCGATTCGAACTCATCGGGGCGAAGGGCCAGTTGTGGGGCACCGAACTCCTGCAACTGACCGGTCAGCATCAGACGCGGCAGATTCCAGTCCGGACGCTGGCGACAGGTGACCAGCACCTGCATCTGCGGGTTTTTGAGGGACAGGAGTTGGTCGAACCAGTGGTTGAGGTCGGCGGGCATATCCACGGGAAGGTCGTCGAACACCAGGCGGATCGGGCTGGATTCGTTTGTTTTTTCTGCCGACAGGAATTCGTTGCCTGCAATGGCCCCTTCGCGGGCAAGCCCGCTCCCACAGTTGACCGCGTTCCCCTGTGGGAGCGGGCTTGCTCGCGAAAGCGATAGGTCAGTCGCCGGATTACTGGAATCAAGAAACGCCAATACCCCATCCGGTGCAGTATCAACCGGCAACCCAAGCGCCCCCGCCAACGTTGCAATAAAGCGCTCCAGCGTCTGCCGCTGTCCGCCCAAAGCCATCCAGACCACCGCCCCCGGCGGCGCAATGCCTTGCAAGTACTGCTGCAACAAGGACGTCTTTCCATACCCGGCAGGCGCACAAAGCAGTTGCAAGCGACACGGCTTGCCCTCAAGTGCATCGATCAGATGCGGCCGTGGCACAAACATGGCGGACCTCGCTGATGGGGAGTAGGCACCATCATTGAGCCCGCCGCCGGATAACGCGCCACCCGCATCAGGTGGTAGGCGCCGCACAAAGCACAACGCCCTGCGAACAGGGCGTTGTCTGAAGCGCGGCAACGGGTCAGCGAATGCCGTCGTTGCGCAGCGCAGCCGGGGTGAAGTCGGTCATCTTCGCGGTCATGCCGTAGGTCGTCGCATGTCTGGACTGGTTGGTCATCGCCAGGACGTTGTAGCGACCGGCAATCAGGTCGTAGATGCCGAGCATGGAAAAGTTCGACGAACCGCGCTCGTAATCGTTGACCGCATAACCTTCCGCCACTCGCCACAGCTGCCCGCGACCGTCGTAGTGATCGACCTCGGCCAGTTGCCAGGTGTCCTCGTCGAAGTACATGTCGCGCTTGGCGTAGACGTGGCGTTGACCGGGCTTGAGCGTGGCCTGCACATGCCACACGCGGTGCAACTCGTAACGGGTCAGGTCCTGGTTGATGTGCCCCGGCTTGATGATGTCGTCGTACTTGACCTTCGGCGACTGCAACTTGTAGTTGTTGTACGGGATGTACAGTTCCTGTTTGCCCACCAGTTTCCAGTCATAACGATCCGGCGCGCCGTTCATCATGTCGGTGTTGTCGGCGGTGCGCATGCCGTCGGAACCGTTGCCCGGGCCGTCATACGCCACTTGCGGTGCACGGCGCACGCGGCGCTGACCGGCGTTGTAGACCCATGCCAGGCGCGGCTCCTTGACCTGGTCGATGGTCTCGTGGATCAGGACCACACTTCCGGCCATGCGCGACGGCGCGGTGATTTCCTGTTTGTAGTAGTACAAAACGTTATCGGCCTGCCCGGCATCGACGCCTTCCATCAATTGCGGGAAGGCCAGTTTGTCTTCGTACTCGACGATGGAATAGGAACCGTTGGTTTGCGGTGCCGCCTGGGCCGCGATACGTTCCATGTTGCCGCCGCGATAGCGGTTGGTGTGGTTCCAGTACACCTCCACACCGTTCTTCGGAATCGGGAACGGGTAATAGCGAGTCTGGGTGAAGTTCACCAGGCCGTTGCCGTCGGGGGTCAGTTCGGTGGTCACCGCACTCTTTTTGGCGAGGTCATAGATGCTCTGTGGCGACGCGGCCGTGCGTTGGGTCTTGTACACCGGGATCTTGTAGCTGTCCGGATAGCGCTTGAACATCGCCAGTTGACCCGGGGTCAGCTTGTCCTTGTACTGCTCGACGTTGGCTGCCGTGATCACGAACTGCGGCTTGTCACTGGCAAACGGATCGCCAAGAAAACCATTGTCGAGCGGCGCCGCACCGGGCTTCAGGCCACCGGTCCAGGCTGGAATGCTGCCGTTGGCATTGGCCTCTTTCTGCGCCCCCAACGGCGTCAGGGTGGTGCCCAGCTGGGCCGCTTCCTGCGGGGTGACAGCGGCCATGACCCCAGTGGCCAGCAACGACAGACTCAGTGCGCCGGCGCGCAGAATTAAACGTGCGTTCATGTTCAGTTTCCTCTGGCAGGGTTGCATCAGAAATTCACGCCGAAACTCAGCGCGGCGTAATCGCGGTCGACGTTGGTATTGAAATCGCCACCGAAGTAGTTGGTGTAACTCAGGCTGGCGGTGTAGGTGTTCAGGTAGTCGGCATCGACACCGAGGCTGACCGCCTTGGAACCTTCATCGAAGTTCGGGCCGTAACCCTGGACGTCGTGGGACCAGGCAATGTTCGGCGACAGGTTGATACCGGCGATCACGTTCGGGTAATCGAGCTTGCCACGCAGGCGATAGCCCCAGCTGCTGCTGGTGTAGAAGCCATCGTTGTTGCATTCCTGCGCCGGGTTGCTGGCCGTCGCAGTGCCGGCGGCGGTGCCGCGACAGGTGGCCGCGCCTGCGACGCCCGGCAGTTCGCCAGAACCGAAGGCCGGGCTGCGACCGAAGCGCAGGTCCGTACCGTCCGCCTTGCCCAGGCCGTTGATCTTGTTGTAACCCACCTCGCCCACCAGGGTCAGGCGACTGGCACCGAACACCTGATCGAAGAACTGCGTCGCGGTCACCTGCGCCTGGGTCACCGGCATGCGCTTGTAGCCATTGACCTCGCCACCCAGGGTTCGCCCGGCGAAACCGGTGGTGATCAAGGGCGATGTGGCGCCGAAGGTCGCGGCGGACAACAGGTCGGCAGTGTTCAGTTGCAGCGGCATGTTCGGCCGGTAGCTGAGTTCCCCCCCCAGCGAAACGCCCGCGACGTTGGTCTGGAAGCTCAAGCCATACAGGCGAATGTCTTCCGGATAATCGATGAAGTAGCGGGCACTGCGCGCCGAAGCCACGCCCCCGGCCGGGTTGCTCATCTGGTTGATGCTCAGGTACGGGTTGCGGCTGTGATAGTTCATCGCATACGCGCCGAACTCGGTGTCGTTGGCTTCCGGCACGTACCAGCGCAGGGCCAGGCCGTACTGGCCGCTGTCGCGCGCATCGTTGTCGTTGAGGCGCGGGATAAAGGCGTCATCGGTGCCTGCGGCAATGGCCGCCAAACCACCGGTGTTCTTCGCCACGCCCGGTGGCAGGTCGAGACCGGCGATCACCAGGCGGTCGTCACAGCCTTGCGGTACGCCGTCATTGCCAAAGAAGGTGCCGCAGTTGTCCACCACCGACTTGTCCCATTGCAGCTGGTAAAACGCTTCGGCGGTGATGTTGTCGGCCAGGCCCTGGGACACGTACAGCAGGTTGACCGGAATCAGGCCTTCCTTGACTTCCGCACCGGGACGACGCAAGGCGGCGACGTCGATCGGGTTGATGCTGTTGATCGAGTTGCCGATGAAGGTACTCTCGCCCCAGCTCACCACTTGCTTGCCCAGGCGCACGTTGCCGACCTGATCGCCAATCGAGTAGTTGTGGTAGACGAAGCTGTCGAGGAACATCGCGCCGGAGGACTTGGCCGCGCGATCACGCCCCGAGTCGTTGATGTCATAGAACGGGCGGCTCTCGTCCATCAGCTCGAAGTCATACCAGTATTTACCGCGCACGAAGGCACCGCTGTCACCGTACTTCAACTCCAGGTCATGCACGCCCTTGAAGATCTTCGAGAAGGTTTCACCCTTCTTGAAATTCAGGCGGTTATCGTCGGTGGTCCGGGAGGCGGACTCGCCACCTTTAACGCCCTGGGAGTTGAAGTTGGAGATGAATTGCTTGTCTGGATCAGCCGTCGACCAACTCGCCCCCATCGACAGCGACGAATCGAAATTGCCCTGAACTTCCCCGATGTTGAATTCAACAGCGTGAGCCTGATTGCTCGCACAAGAGGCAACCATCACAGCGACGGCCAGCAGACTCGGCTGGAAGACTCCGCGCATTGTTTTTGTTGTCATGCGGTTTCTCCGGTTAAGGATTAAGTGTTGGAGCGCCCATGCTAGTGGGGCTGCGGCCCGTCCCTCACACCCGAACGGGTGATTTGGGGGGGTGTTGGTCGCGAGGTTTCACGCGCTGTAACAACCTGGTATTTGCCGGGCGTTACGCTCGGTGACATTCACCCGGTAAAGCTCGGTACGCGCTTGTCGATAAAGGCCGCCACGGCTTCGCGGTGGTCGGCGGTCTGGTGCGACAGCACCTGGAACGTCGCGGACATTTCCAGCAGCGTGTCGAGCCGGGTGTGCAAGGCCTCGCGCAGCAAACGCTTGGCCAGACGCACGGCGTGAGGCGGGTTGGCGGCAATCGCACTGGCCATTTCCCGCGCCGTTTCCAGTAGTTGTCCGGCCGGTACGACGCGGGACACCAGGTTCCATTGCTCGGCCTGGCGAGCGTCGATCATTTGCCCGGTCAGGGTCAGTTCGGTGGCACGGGACAGACCGATGATCCGTGGCAACAACCAGGCGCCACCGTCCCCCGGAATGATCCCCAACTTGACGAAGCTCTCGGCAAACTTCGCCTGTTCGGACGCCACGCGGATGTCGCACATGCACGCCAGATCCAGCCCCGCGCCGATGGCCGCGCCATTGACCGCGGCGATCACCGGGACCTCCAGATTGAACAGCGCCAAGGGCAGGCGCTGAATGCCGGTGCGATATTCCTGACGCAATTGCATACCCGACATTTGCCCATAGCGGTCCATGTCGCGCACGTTGCCGCCGGAACAAAACGCCGTGCCGGCGCCGGTGATGATCACTGCACGCACGCTGCTGTCGCGCTCAATGCGTTCGATGGCTTCGAGGAACTCCGGCACGGCACTGTTGCCGGTCAACGGATTGCGTCGCTCGGGGTCATTCATCGTCAGGGTGACGACATGACCCTCCTGTTCGTACTTCAAAAACGGGTTCATGGCTGATCCTCAAGCAGTTGGAGACGGGGTGACGTGACGCACGAATTCGCAGGCCGTGACGTTCGGCTGCGTCAGCAACGCCTGGCCGACAATCCCGTTCCAGTACGTTTCCGAACCTTCGCTGATGCGCCACTCGTGCAGGCGCCGGGTGAACAGTTGCAGGTCCAGTTCTTCGGTCACGCCGATGGCGCCGAACAATGCATGGGCGATGGCCGTGACTTGAGGCACCGCCATGCTGGTTCGCGCTTTGGCAATGGCCGTCGCCATCAGCGGCGGCACCTGCGAATCGCCGACAAACGCCAGTTCAGCGGCGATGCGCGAAGCGGCAACCTGCTCCGCCATCACGCTGAGCTGATGCTGCACCGCCTGGAACTTGCCGATGGCCTTGCCGAACTGCACGCGGTCGTTGCAGTACTCCAGCGTCATCGCAAGTGCCTGCTCCATGGCCCCGGCGATGGCGGCGGCGTGGATGGCGGCGTTGAACACCCGTACTTCCTCGCCGTTATTGCCGATGGCGCTACCGAGTGAGTCCTGCGTCCAGTACAAGGTGGCGCATTGACTGCCGTGAACGCCCGTGGGCTGACGGCGGGCCAGGCTGCAATCGAGCAGCAACAACTGGCCTTCCAGATTGACCAGCGCAAAATCGGCCATCAAGCCAAACACCACACGTGGCACGCACAACAGGCCATCGGGCTGGCGATGGGCTGTACCGGCCAGGGTCAACATGCCGCTCGGTGGCGCGCTCGGGCAGTCACGCATCAACGCGCGAGCGGCCATGCTTTGCGCCGCCGGGACCGGCAGCGCGCAGCGACCGAAGGCGACAAAAATCGGCAGCAGTGCATCGAGCGCAAGGCCCGCGCCACCGGCGACTTCCGGCGTCAGCAATTCGAGAAAACCGCTGTCTTCCAGGGTGCTCCACAACGTCGTTGCGCTGTCTGCGCTTTCCACGGCACGGACCCGCGCCGGCGTGCACAAGTCGCTGAGGATCTTTTCAATGGCTTCAGTGAACATGAAGTATTTCCTGTTGGAGGTGCATCAGCGCAGGCCAAGGCCGCGGGCGATCATGCCGCGCAGGATTTCCCGGGTGCCGCCGCGCAACGAGAAGGTCGGCGCGACCTGGTTCAGGTAGGCGACCGTGCTGTAGAGCGCCTCATCGACCGGTACATCCGGATCGGCGCTGATCGCCGCGGCAATCGCCGCCGGGATCGCCTGCTCGAATTCGGTGCCGATGTCCTTGACCAGTGCGGCTTCCACCACCGGGCTTTGACCCCGTGCGAGCAGTGCGGTCAGTGCCAGCGACAGGTTGCGCAGGCAGGTGAGCTGGCTGAGAAAACTACCGAGCAACGCAGTCTCCTGGGCCGTCGCGCCTGTGCGCCGCAACGTCTCGGCCCACAGGTCGAGCAACACGATGCTGGAGTAGAAACGCTCCGGCCCGCTGCGCTCGAACGCCAGTTCGGCGTTGACCTGTTTCCAGCCACTGCCCTCCTCGCCCACCAACGCGTCTTCGCCGAGCAAGACGTCGTCGAAGGCCACTTCGGAGAAATGCGCGTCACCGGCCAGGTCAACGATGGGACGCACGCTGATGCCCGGCTGCTTGAGGTCGATGATGAATTGCGACAGCCCGTTTTGACGGTCCTCGGGCGCACCACTGGTGCGCACCAGGGCGATCATGTAGTCGGCGTGATGGGCGTTGGTGGTCCAGATCTTGCGCCCGCTCAGGCGCCAACCTTCCGGGCAACGGGTGGCACGGCTGCGCACACTGGCCAGGTCCGAACCCGAGTTCGGTTCGCTCATGCCGATGCAGAAAAACGCCTGGCCGGCGCAGATGCGCGGCAGGAAAAAATCCTTCTGTGCATCGCTGCCGAACTTCAGGATCAACGGCCCGCTCTGGCGGTCGGCGATCCAGTGTGCCGCCACCGGAGCACCGGCAGACAGCAGCTCCTCCACCAACACAAAGCGACTGAACGCATCCAGTCCGGCACCGCCATAAGCGGCGGGCAAAGTCAGGCCGACCCAGCCGCGCTGCGCCAGTTGCCGACTGAAACCTGCATCGAAGCCGGTCCAGCTGCGCGCTCGCACACTCGCCGAAACCCTTGGCAGATGCTCGGCCAGAAAAGCCTTGACCTCAGCACGAAAGGCTTCTGCGTGTGGCGGCAGCGCGGTCAGGCGAAAGGCGTCGAGCAAGCTGCTCACCGGGCACCTCCACTGACTTTGCCGTACAGCGTCACTACGCATGCACCGCCCAGCCCGAGGTTATGGGCCATGGCCAGGCGCGCACCGTCGACCTGCCGCTGCTCGGCATTTCCACGCAATTGCTGGGTCAGCTCGTAGCACTGCGCCAAACCGGTCGCACCCAACGGATGCCCCTTGGAAAGCAGACCGCCGGACGGATTGATCACGATCTGCCCGCCGTAGGTGTTGTCGCCATCCATCACGAACTTCTCGGCCCCGCCCTCGGGGCAGAAACCCAGCGACTCGTAGCAGATCACTTCGTTCTGGGCGAAGCAGTCGTGCAGTTCGCAGACGTCGATGTCCTGTGGACCGACGCCAGCCTTCTCGTATACCTGGCCCACGGCGGCGTGGGTCATGTGGGTGCCCACCCAGTCGAGCATCGACGGTTTTTCGAAGTTGAAGGCTTCGGGGGTGTCGGTGGTCATGGCCTGGGCGACAATTTCCACATCGCGGCGCAGGCCATGTTTTTTCGCAAAACGCTCGGACACCAGGATCGCCGCCGCGCCGCCACAGGTCGGCGGGCAGGCCATCAGGCGGGTCATGACGCCTGGCAGAATCACCGGGTCGTTCATCACGTCTTCGACGCTGAGCACCTTGCGAAACAATGCAAGCGGGTTGTTGGCGGCATGACGGCTGGCCTTGGCGCGCACAGCGGCGAAGGTCTCCATTCTGGTGCCGTATTTCTGTATGTATTCGCGCCCGGCACCACCGAAGGTACGGATGGCCTGAGCCATGCCATCCATATCGGCGGTAAGACCACGCAGGATCGGCAGGAAACGTTCGCGGGTCGGCGGGCGGTCGTCCCAATGGGATTTCAACGCACCGGCCTGCATCTGCTCGAAACCCACCGCCAGTACGCAATCTACCGAGCCGGATTCGATGGCCTTGCGCGCCAGGTACAACGCGGTGGAGCCGGTCGAGCAGTTGTTGTTGACGTTGACCACCGGGATCCCGGTCATGCCGACTTCGTAGAGCACCGTCTGGCCGCAGGTGGAATCGCCGTAGACGTAACCGGCGTAAGCCTCCTGGACCAGGTTGTAATCGATCGCCGCATCGGCCAGGGCGCGACGCACCGCTTCGGCGCCCATCTGCACATAGGTCGGGCTCTCGCTGGGCTTGCGGAACGGGATCATGCCGACGCCGGCAACCAGTACTTTTTCGCTCATGGTGTCACCTGAAAAAATGCGGGAAAAGGAATCACAACTGGCGCGCGATGAGTTCGCGCAGCACTTCGCTGGTGCCACCGAAGACACGCGTCACGCGCATGTCGACGAAGGCGCGGGCGATCGGGTACTCCATCATGTAGCCGTAGCCGCCATGCAGCTGGACCATGTCGTCGATGCACTTCCACAGCGTTTCGGTGGCCAGGAGCTTGGCGATGGCCGACTCCTGCACCGTGAGGCGACGACGCATGTGCTCACTGATGTAGTGGTCGATGGTCAGGCGCACGGCCGTGGCCTGGGCCTTGATGTCCGCGAGCTTGAATTTGGTGTTCTGGAAGTCCCAGACGGTCTGGTTGAACGCCTTGCGGTCCTTCACGTACTCGACGGTCTGCTCCAGCAGGCGTTCGAGCTTGGCGGCGCTGTACAGGGCGATCACCAGGCGCTCTTGCGGCAACTCTTCCATCAGGTGCATGAAGCCCTTGTTCTCTTCACCGAGCAGGTTGCCCACCGGCACACGGACATCGTCGAAGAACAGCTCGGCGGTGTCGGCGGCATGCTGGCCGACCTTGTCCAGCTTGCGCCCGCGGCGGAACCCTTCACGGTCGCACTCGACCATGATCAGGCTGCAGCCCTTGGCCCCGGCACTCGGGTCGGTCTTGCACACGACCACCACCATGTCGCAGGTCAGGCCGTTGCTGATGAAGGTCTTGCTGCCGTTGATCACCCACTCGTCGCCGTCACGCACGGCGGTGGTGCGGATCGCCTTGAGGTCGGAACCGGTGCCCGGCTCGGTCATCGCGACGGCCAGTACGGTTTCGCCGGTGCAGATTTTCGGCAGCCATTTCTGCTTCTGCTCTTCGGTGCCCAGACGCACGATGTAGGGCGCGACGATGTCCGAATGCACGCCCAGGCTCCAGCCCGAAACCCCGGCGCGGTACAGCTCTTCGATCAACACCGCCGAGTGCCCGAAATCACCACCGCCACCGCCATATTCGGTGGGCACGGTGAGGCACAACAGGTTATGGCGGCCAGCCTTGAGCCAGGTTTCCCGGTCGACCTGCCCGGCCTCGTCCCACTGCGCCTGCTTGGGCAGGCATTCGCGCTCGAAGAAACGCCGCGCGGTTTCACGCAGCATTTCGTGGTCTTCACGGTAGACGGTACGGTTGATGTGCATCGGGATCTCCAGTGGGTTGCCAGGCAAGGCTTGCGCCTGGTTCGTGGAACCACTGTATTGGCGGGGGGGGGGCGTGAAGCCACCCGGATCGGGTAGCGAATTGAAGGTGGTTGAACAGTGAAGTTCGGGGATGCAAATCGGCCCCCTGTGGGAGCGGGCTTGCTCGCGAAAGCAGTGTGTCAGTCGACGCACATCTTGAATGTGGGTCCGCCTTCGCGAGCAAGCCCGCTCCCACAGGGTCTTGGTGGTGCAGTTAGGGGGGCTACTTGCGCAGTTCGCGCTTGAGGACTTTGCCGGCGGCCGACAGCGGCAGTTCGTCGCGAAACTCAACGGTTTTCGGGCATTTGTAGGGGGCGATGAACTCGCGGCAGTACCTGCGTAATTGCTCGGCATCGACCTGGGCACCGGGCTTGCGCACCACCACCGCGTGCACCGCCTCGCCCCACTGTTCATGGGGAACGCCGATCACCGCGCACAGCGCCACGGCCGGGTGCCGCGCCAGGACGTTTTCGACTTCCGCCGAGTAAACATTTTCGCCACCGCTGACGATCATGTCCTTCAAGCGGTCGACGATGAACAGGTATCCCTGCTCATCCATCCGCGCGGCATCGCCGGTGTACAACCAGCCATCTCGCAATGCCTTGGCCGTTTCCTCGGGCTTGTTCCAGTAACCCTGCATGATGTTCGGCCCGCGCACGATGATCTCGCCCACCGTGCCACGCGCAACTTCCTGACCTTGCGGGTCGACGATCTTCACGTTGACCCCCAGCCCGCCGCGCCCGACCGAACGCGACAAACCACTCTTGCGTGCCTGCGGCGTGTGATTGCACGGCAGATTGCTCGACACCACCGGGCAGGCCTCGGTCAGCCCGTAGGAATGAGAAAGCTCGAGATCCGGAAGCCGGGCCAACACCTGTTCCACCATTTCGCCAGCGCTGGGTGACGCTCCGTAGGTCAGGCGTTTCAGGCAACTGAGGTCATGGCGATCGAAGTCCGGATGGGCCAGCAGCGCCAGGATCATGGTCGGCACCAGCAGCGTCTCGGTGATCCGTTCCCGCTCGATCACCTGCAGCACTTGGGCCGCGTCGAAACTCGACAGCAGCACATGGCTTTCACCGGCCATGAACTGAATCAGTGCCCGAGCCATGCCAGCGACATGGAACAGCGGCGCCACGTGCAACAGTCGACCGTCACGGATAGGCGGCATGTCGACCATGCGCGGCATGCACGCTGACCACAGGTTCAAATGCGACTGCATCACGCCCTTGGGAAAGCCGGTGGTGCCGCCGGTGTACATGATGCAGGCGAGGTCTTCACCGCCGCGCCCGGCGTCTTCGACCGGCGCGGCCTGGGCAATCAGTTGCTCGAAACCCAGCATGCCCACCGGCACTTCGCCCTCGCCGGCATAGATAAACCGTGGCACATGGCGGGCACTGATGCGGATCTTCTCGGCCAATGGTGCAAAGTGTTCGTCGACGATAAGGATGCCGGTACTGCAATCGTCCAGCGAATAGACGATCTCCGGCACGCTCCAGCGGATGTTCACCGGGTTGAGCACCCCGCCGCCCCACCACACGCCCATGATGTACTCCAGATAGCGGTCGGAGTTGAGCGCCAGCATGCCGACCCGATCGCCGGCCGTCATGCCCAGACTCTGCAAGGCACCCGCCAGGCGAGCGACGCGATCACCAAACTGGCGATAGGTCCGACGGCGATCACCGAAAACCGTCGCGAGCTGAACCGGGTTCTGTTGCAACGTGCGTTGCAGGCATTGGGTCATGTACATGGCATCTGGCCCTTCCAGGGGGTGAAGACGCCGTTGGCACGTAACACCAGGCGCTCGCCGACCTTCAACAGGCAGCTGGCATTGATGAAGGTGCCGCCGCTCTTGAGCACCTGCACATGCGCCTCCAGCCAGTCTCCTTCGCGCACCGGACCGAGGTAATCGACGTTCAGGTTGACCGTCACGGCCACCGACTGCGACACCGAAAGGCGCCGCAAAATGACGCCGAACGCGCTGTCCGCCACCGTGGCGAGAAAGCCGCCGTGGGCGATGCGCACGTAATTGAGATGCTGCGGTTCGAGGCGCACCGCCAGGATCGGCAGCGTTTCATGCACATAAAAGTCGCCGCAACAGCGCAAAAAACCCGAGCGTTGTTCCAGCGCGCAGAAGCCCTCGGGAATCAATGCGCCACCGTTCACTTGTGGCATCAGCTGACACCCCGATCCTTGCCGGCCCAAAACGGTTCGCGCAGATCGCGTTTGAGCACCTTGCCAGCGCCAGACAGCGGCAACGCGGTGCGGAACTCGACCGACTTCGGCGTCTTGTAGCCCGCGATCTGCCGCCGGCAATGCTCGATGATCGCGGCGCCCGCGGCTTCGTGATCGGGCTTGAGCACGATCACCGCATGCACCGCTTCGCCCCACTGCGCGCAGGGAATGCCGATCACTGCGCAGGCGGCGACGGCCGGGTGACTGGAAATCGCGCTTTCGACTTCACCCGAATAAACGTTTTCGCCACCGCTGACGATCATGTCCTTGAAGCGGTCGACGATGTAGATATAGCCGTCGTCGTCCATGTAGGCGCCGTCACCGGTGTGCATCCAGCCGCCACGCAGCGCCTGGGCGGTTTCTTCGGGTTTGTTCCAGTAGCCGAGCATGATGTTCGGGCCACGGACCAGCACTTCACCGACCGTGCCGCGCGGCACCTCGTTGTCGTGTTCGTCGACGATGCGCACGGTCACGCCCAGCCCTGGCCGCCCGGCCGAGCGCAGGCGACCATTGGCAATGCCTTCGGCGCTGTGGTTTTGCGGACCGTTGGCGCAAATCGGCGGCGCCGCTTCGGTCATGCCGTAGCCCTGGGTGAACTCGACGTTGGGCAACGCCTTGAGCGCCAACTCCAGCAAGGGCACGGCAATCGGTGAGGCGCCGTAGGTGAGGCTGCGCAGGCAGCTCAGGTCATGCCTGGCGAAATCCGGGTGCATGATCAAGGCCTGTAGCATGGTCGGCACGATCAGGATGTCGGTGATGCGCTCGCGCTCGATGGTACGCATCACGTCCAGGGCATCGAAGGCCGGGACGAAAATGCTCGGCAGACCGAGCAGCGAGATCAGGATGACCCGCGACAGCGCCGCCAGGTGGAACATCGGCGCGATGTGCAGGGTCAGGGCATCCGCCGGCACTGGCACATCGGCCGCACGGGCCACGGCAGCGGTCCACAGGTTCATGTGCGACTGCATCACGCCCTTCGGCCGGCCGGTCGTGCCGCCGGTGTACATGATGCTCGCCAGGTCATCACCGCCGCGAAAGGCGTCGTCCACCGGCGTAGCTTCACGAATCAGTTGCTCATAGGACAGCATGCCTTGCGGCAATGGACCGTCGCCGATATGAATCAGCATTGGCCGTACCTTGGCGCTGCCGGCGATGTCTTCGGCCATGGGCAGGAAGGTGTCGTCGATCAGCAGGATGCGCGTGTCACAGTCGTCCAGCGAGTAGACGATTTCCGGCACGCTCCAGCGAATATTGACCGGGTTGACCACGCCGCCGCCCCACCAGGTTGCCAGGAAATACTCAAGGAACCGGTCGGAGTTCAGGCCCAACAGGCCGACGCGGTCGCCGGTCTGCATCCCCAGTTGCTGCAAGGCCCCGGCCAGACGAGCCACCCGCTCGGCCAGTTCGGCATAGGTGCGGCGGCGGTCGCGAAAGACCGTCGCCACGGCATGGGGACGTTGCTGCAACACGCGGTGCAGGCCTTGGGTCAAATACATGGGGTTCTCCTGTGAATTATTGTTGTCAGGTCAGGACGAATGCGGCGCTTGCCTGTTGCGTCAGGTGCCGGTGTACTTCGGTGAACGCTGCTCGGCCTGGGCCATGCGCCCTTCGGCGTGATCTTCACTGTCGCGCAGCAACCCCCAGTGCAGATGGGCCTGGGTGACAAAGTCCCGGGGTGCGAGGTGGGCGGTCTGCAAGGCCAGGCGCTTGATCGACTGCACCGCCAGCGGGCCATTGGCGGCAATGCGCCCGGCCAGATCCAGCGCCGCCGGCAGCAGACGGTCCTGGGGCAGCAGCTCTATGATCAAACCGATGTCCAAAGCCTCCTGCGCGCCGATCGACTCCCCGGTCAGGGCCATTTTCATCGCGTGTGCCGCCGGGATCGCACGAAGCAGGTACTGCACGCCGCCGGCCGCCGGAATGGTCGCGTCGCACACTTCAGGCAAGCCGAAGGTAGCGCCGCACGAAGCGATACGCAGATCGCATTGCAGCGCCAGTTCAAGACCGCTTCCCAGGCAGGCACCATTGATGGCGGCAACCACCGGTTTCCAGATGTCCAGGTCGCTGAGGTCGAACAGTCGGCTGTAGCCACCCTCCTCGGCTTCGGTCTCGCGACTCTTGAGGGTGCCGGCGACGAAACCCGATGCGGCCAGCAGCGACTCCTTGTGGCTCGCGCCGCTGCAAAATGCACGTTCGCCGGCACCGGTCAGGACGATGACCCGCACCTGTTCGTCATCCTGGCAGGCGCCCAGGGTCTTGCGCAGGTGCATCAAATCGCTGAGGGTCAGCGCGTTGTTCGACTGTTGCGCATCGAGCGTGACAAGTGCCACGTGATCGATGATCTTGAACTGAATGGCCATGGGTGACTCCTGCGCTGCACGGATCTTTATGTTTTTTCGGGGCGAACGCGCTCAGGCGCGCCATCCCAGACCCAGCGCACGCAAGCGCTCGATGGCCGCTGCGTCGTAGCCCCAGTCGCGCAGTGCGTCGCCGCCGTGTTCGCCACGCTCGGGAGCGGGTTTCGGTTGCGCCGATGGCGTGCCAAGGAAACGCGGAGCCGGGACCGGCTGCACCACCCCGTCGACCTCGATGAAGCTGCCACGGGCAACGCCGTGGGGATGCCGGGCGGCTTCGACAAGCCCCAGCACCGGTGCAACGCAAGCGTCGCTGCCTTCGAACGCGGCCACCCACTGCTCGCGGGTACGGTCCAGGAAGGCAGCGGTGAAGGCCTCACGCAGCCGAGGCCAGCCAGCCTGGTCGTGCTGATTGGGCAAGTCGGCGTTGGACAGTCCGAGAATTTCCAGCATCTGCGCATAGAAGCGCGACTCGATCGGCCCGATTGCCATGTACTGGCCGTCGCGGGTTTCGTAGGTGTCGTACCAGGGCGCGCCGCCGTCGAGCAGGTTGCTGCCGCGCTGTTCTTTCCAGTGCCCGCCGGCGAGCAGGCCCCAGATCACCGAACCCAGTTGCGCCGCACCTTCGGTCATGGCCGCGTCGACCACCTGGCCGGCGCCGCCGCGCTGCACGTTGACCAGCGCCGCCAGCACGCCCATAGCCAGCAGCATGCCGCCACCGCCGTAGTCGCCCACCAGGTTCAGCGGCGGCACCGGTCGCCCACCGGCCGGGCCGATGCTCGACAACACACCCGCCAAGGCGATGTAGTTCAGGTCATGCCCGGCGCGGTCGGCCATCGGGCCGGTCTGGCCCCAACCGGTCATCCGCGCATAGACCAGGCGCGGATTGCGTTCGAGCGCGATGTCAGGGCCAAGACCCAGGCGCTCCATCGTGCCGGGGCGAAACCCTTCAATCACCACATCGGCACGTTCGATCAGTTCCAGCGCAGCGGCGACACTGTCCGGGCGCTTCAAGTCGAGGGTGACCGAACGCCGATTGCGCCCGGTAATATCGGCACGCTTGCCTTCCAGCTTCGGCCCCAGGTCACTGGCCTTCTGCGGGCGGTCGATGCGCACCACGTCGGCCCCCATGTCGGCCAACAGCATGGTGCCAAACGGCGCCGGCCCGATTGCCTCAAACTCCACCACCCGAATGCCACTCAGTACGCCCATTGCCAACGCTCCACTGTTCTGACGGAGCGCCACAGCACTCCTATTCTTGTGCCTTCCAGTAGACCAATCCGTTGATCGACGACCACCACCCACATCGGGTGGTGGCCGCCAAAGACAGGGTCATGCCACCCATGCCCTGGGTTACACTCGATGAGATTCGACGCACCCACAAAACAAGAAAGAATCGGACAGCCCCATGGATAAACACCGCAAGTCCAATGCATCGGACCCCCATGCCAGCCAGGTCTTCAATCCGGTTCAGTCCCCGATCGTCAGCACCAAACTGATTCCGCCGCGCAGCACCGGGCGCCTGATTTCCCGCGAACGCCTGCAGGATCAGATGCTCAAGGCCCGACGCCTGCGCTGCATCGTGCTCAAGGGGCCGGCCGGCTGCGGCAAGACCTCGACCCTGATCGCCTGGCGCCAGGCGCTGTTGCCGTTGGGGTTCGACGTGGCGTGGCTGACGCTGTCGGCGGACGACAACGAACTGACGCGTGTTCTTGACTACCTGCTGGCAAGCCTCGGCCAAATCGACCCGGCGCTGGTGCGGGACGCGACTCAACTGGAAGGTCGCGGCATCGACAGCGAGGCCGTTGAGCGCACCGTCATCACCCTGGTGCGCAGCATTGCCAGCCGTGGCCGTGAACTGGTGCTGGTACTCGACGACCTGCACCACCTGACCGACGTGGGCATTCACCAGGCCCTGCAATGGCTGATCGACTACGCCCCGGCCAACCTGCACCTGGCGCTGGTGTCGCGCAGTGCCGTGCCTTTGTCCCTGGCGCGGTTGCGCAGCCAGGAACTGGTACTCGAGTTGAACCTGCGGGACTTGCGCTTCACGGCGGTCGAGTCCGAACAGTTCCTCAAGGCGCAGTTGGGCGAGGTCAATGCCCGCGACGCCAGGATGATGCATGAGCTGACCGATGGCTGGGTCGCCGGCCTGCAACTGCTCGCCGTCAGCCGCAAAAAGAACCGCCCGCCTGCCACCCCTGACGCCACGTCAGTGCACACGCAACTGCGGGACGATCAAGCCTTCGCCAAATTTTTCGAAGTCGAAGTGCTGTCTCACCTGTCGCCGACCGACCTCGACCTGCTGCTGCTCATGGCCGTGTGCAATCGATTCTGCGCCTCGTTGTGCGCCGCTCTCAGCGGCCACCCCCAGGCGGTTGCCGAAGCGAATGCGCTACTGACGCGCATGGAGCGGGACAACCTGTTCCTGATCCCGGTGGACAGCGCCGAACGTGAAACCTGGTATCGCCTGCACCCGTTGTTGCGCGAAACCCTGCTCAAGTATTTCGACTCCCGCAGCCAGGCCGAGCAACATGCGGTGCACGTGCGGGCGTGGCACTGGTTCCGTGACCATAATCACCTGGATGAAGCGGTGCACCATGCGGTCATGGGCGGCGACCCGGCTGCCGCCGCCGACCTGGTGGAGCAACACGCCGAGGCGCTCTACGCCCATGGCGACCTGCGCATGTTGATCGAGCTGGTACGGCTGTTGCCGGTCGAACAGGTACAGGCCCGGGTCAAGCTGCGCATCCTCAAGGCGCGGATGCAGCTGTATGCCAGGGATTTCGTGGCCTGCAGCGCCAGTCTCGAACAGCTGTTTCGCGACGTTCCCGAGAGCGAAGTCCATGACCACTTCATGATCTCGCTGCTGCGCGCCTCCCTGGCCCTGCAACGGGATGACACCGACGCGGCCATGACGGTCCTGCCGCAACTGCTCAACCCGCCGCCGGGCAGCAACAGCGTGGCCATCGGCTCCTGCGCCAACATCCTGTCCTGGCTGTACATGCACCGCGGCGAATACGAAAAGGCCCGGCAGGTACAACTCGACCGGCCGAACCTGCTGATCAATGGCGAACCGCTGCTGGGGACCACGGCCGGCAGCCTTCAGGGTCGTTGCATGATTGGCTTGAGCCTGGCCCTTGAAGGCCAGATGACTCAGGCGGAAAGGGTTTACCGCGACGTGCTGCATGAGGCCGGCCAATGTGGCAAGGCCGGTGCCGACGCGACTTATCTCTCCGCCGCGCTGCTCGGTGAGGTGCTGTACGAAACCAACGATGTCGACGCCGCGTTCAAAATGCTCTCGGGCTGGATCGACATTCTCGAACGGATTTCGATTCCCGATTCCGTCCTGCGTGTGCTGCAAGTGTTATGGAATGTGCAATGGCTGGCAGGTAACCATCAAGAAGCCCTGGCGTTTGTCGAGCGGCTGGATGAGTACGCGATCAAACTCGGTCTGGAGCGCCTGCAAGCCTACTGCCTGACCTGGCAAGTGCGCTGGTTGCTGATTCTCGGGGAGACGGCACAAGCCCAGACCAAACTGGCGCGCCTGGAAGCCATCGACGCGCGTCACCCGGATGCCGGGCACACGGCCCTGAAGGAAATCCACATCCTGGCCGAGAATGCCCGCGCTCGCTGGCAATTGGTCCAGGGTGATCTGGACGGGGCTTGCGATCGCATAGAACGATTGATCGAAACCTGCGACCGGCATCGTCGCCAACTCGGGGCAACGCGCCTGCTGGTGCTCAGCGCCGTGATCGAGTCCGAACGCGGCAACCATGAACAGGCACGGATCAAAGTCATCGAAGCCTTGCGCCGAGGTCAACGCTTTGGCCTGGTGCGCAGCCTCCTCGACGCCCATCCGGATGGCTTGAAACTGATCTGCGATATCGCCGCCCGCGAAGACCTGGACCCGGTGCTGGCGTTTTATGTCGAGCGCTTGCAGGCGGCCGAGGCCACGACCCCGGCGATCTCGAAGGCCAAACCTGCACCAACGGCCACCAGCAAACCGTTGACGGCCGGGATCGAGCCGTTGAGCGAGCGGGAAATCGAAGTCGTGCGCCTGCTGGCCCAGGCCCTGCCCAACAAGAAAATCGCCCGCGCCTTGGGGCTCTCGCCGGAAACCGTGAAATGGCACCTGAGCCATATCTACAGCAAGCTCGGCGTCAGCAGCCGCGATGAAGCGGTGGCCCGGGTGCGCGATCTGGAATCCCAGGATGACAGCAACGTCCACCCCTGAAATCCTGTAGGAGCTGCCGCAGGCTGCGATCTTTTGACTTTGTTTTTCAAGAACAAGATCAAAAGATCGCAGCCTGCGGCAGCTCCTACATGGATTATTTGGCACCTCCGCCGTCGTGTTTTTTTCCCTGCCACCCGGCTCGGGTGGCGTTCGTATCAGCCCCCCAACCTATCGTAACCCTCAGATCACAGGCGCAGTCCGCGCCTTGCGTAAGCGCTCGGCCCAAGGCCGGCCTGCCATGTTTGAGGAGTCTTGCGTGCACATCGCCCGAACCGTTTTCCGCGACGACCATGAGATGTTCCGCACCACCGTGCGGCGCTTTTTCGAACGCGAATGCCTGCCGCGCCAGGCCGCCTGGGACAAGGCCGGCCAGGTCGACCGCGAGACCTGGCTCAAGGCCGGCCGCGAAGGCTTGCTCGGCATCACCCTGCCCACCGAATACGGTGGCGGCGGCGGTGATTTCGGTCACTGCGCGGTGTTCAACGAGGAGTTCGCCCGGGCCGGCGTGAGTGGCGCCTACTTCGGCATGCATTCGGACGTCATCGCTCCGTACATCAATCGCTGCGGTAACGAAGAACAGAAACAGCAGTGGCTGCCGGGCATTTGCTCGGGCGAGATCATCCTGGCCATCGCCATGACCGAGCCCGGCACCGGCAGCGACCTCAAGGCCGTGCGCACCACCGCCGTGCGCGATGGCGACGAATACGTGATCAACGGCAGCAAGACCTTCATCAGCAACGGCCTGACCGCCGACCTGGTCATTGTCGTGTGCAAGACCGACCCGGCCGCCGGCGCCAAGGGCATCAGCCTGATCGCCGTGGAAGCCAGCCGCGCCGGTTTCAAGCGCGGGCGCAAACTGGAGAAAGTCGGCCAGGCCGCCGCCGACACCGCCGAGCTGTTCTTCGACAACGTCCGCGTGCCCGTCGGCAACCGCCTCGGCGAGGAAGGCCTGGGCTTTACCTACCTGATGGGCGAACTGCCCCAGGAGCGCTTCTCCATTGCCGTGTCCGCCGCCGCCAAGCTGGAGCGCCTGCTGGAGCAGACCCTCGAGTACGTGAAGGACCGCAAGGCTTTCAACCAGACCGTCTGGGACTTCCAGAACAGCAAATTCAAGCTCGCCGACATCAAGGCCCAGGCCACCGCCATGCGGGTGATGGTCGACTACTACCTGGGCGAGCACATGCGCCGGCGCCTGACCCTGGAAGAAGCGGCCATCGCCAAGCTCTTCACCACCGAGACCCTGTGGAAATGCATCGATGACATGGTCCAGCTGCACGGTGGCTACGGCTACATGATGGAGTACCCGATCGCCCGCGCTTTCGTCGACTCACGGGTCAATCGCATCTACGGCGGCACCAGTGAAGTCATGCGCGAAATGATCGCGCGCAAGCTCTGAACCTCTCAAACAACAAGGAAAACAACGATGAGCAATAAAGTGTTCGTTGCTGGCGTCGGCATGATCCAGTTCAAGAAACCGGGAACCAACGAGCCCTACGACGTCATGGGTGAACAGGCGATCCGCCAGGCCCTGGCCGATTCGGGTGTGGATTTCAATGACATCCAGCAGGCCTACGCCGGTTATGTCTACGGCGACTCCACCTGCGGCCAGAAAGCCTTGTACCGCGTGGGCATGACCGGCATCCCGCTGATCAACGTCAACAACAACTGCGCCACCGGCTCCAGCGCCCTGTTCCTCGCTCGCCAGGCGGTACAAAGCGGCGCGGTGGACTGTGCCCTGGCGTTTGGCTTCGAACACATGAACCCGGGCGCCTTGAAATCCGCCTGGACCGATCGCGCACCGGCCACCGAACGTGCCCTGGTGCTGGCCAACGAACTGATCGGCATGCCTGACCTGCCCAATGCCATCCGCCAGTTCGGCGGCGCCGGCTACGCGCACATGCACAAGTACGGCACCCGACTGGAAACCTTCGCCAAGATCCGCGCCAAGGCCAGCCGTCACGCCGCCAATAACCCGCTGGCGGTGTTCCGCAACGTGGTGAGCAGCGAAGAAGTCATGGCCGCCCCGATGTTGTGGGAAGGCGTGATGACGCGATTGATGGCCTGCCCGCCGACCTGTGGCGCTGCCGCGGCCATCGTGGTGTCCGAAGCGTTCGCGAAAAAGCACGGCCTGCGCACCGACGTATTGATGGCAGGCCAGGCGCTGACCACTGACCTGCCGAGCACCTACGACGCCAGGGACATGATCCGCGTGGTCGGATTCGACATGACGCGCATGGCGGCGGATATCGCCTACAACCAGGCCGGCATCGGCCCCCAGGACATCGACGTCATCGAACTGCACGACTGCTTCGCGCAGAACGAACTGTTGACCTATGAAGGCCTGGGCCTGTGCGCCGAAGGCGGCGGCGAGCGACTGGTCAACGATGGCGACAACACCTATGGCGGCAAATGGGTGACCAATCCGTCCGGCGGCCTGCTCTCCAAGGGCCACCCGCTGGGCGCCACCGGACTGGCCCAGTGCTTTGAACTGACCCACCAATTGCGCGGCACCGCCGAACAACGCCAGGTGCAGGACGCGCGTATTGCGGTGCAGCACAACCTCGGCCTGGGCGGCGCCTGCGTGGTCACCGTTTACCAGAAAAACTGACGCGCCCGCAGAGCTTAGGAGCCATGCAGATGATCGACAAGAAACACATCGGCAGACAACTGCCCGCTTTCCTCGTGACCGCCGAAGCCGGGCAATTGCGCTTCTTCGCCAAGGCCACCGGTGAAACCAACCCGGTTTACTTTGACGAACAGGCCGCACGCGATGCCGGGTATCCCAACCTGCCGCTGCCGCCGACCTTTCTGTTCTCGCTGGAGTTCCAGATTCCTTCGAACGCCTGGCGTGACGAACTGGGCATCGTCACCGCGCGCATTTTGCACGGCGAAGAATCCTTCCGTTATCACCGCATGGCCCATGCCGGCGACACCTTGCGCTTCGATGTGCGCATCGCCGACATCTACGACAAGAAAGGCGGCGCCCTGGAATTCGTGGTGCGCGAAACCCGAGTCACCAATCAGCACGGTGAGCACGTTGCGGACCTGCGCAGCGTGCTTGTGCAGCGCAACAGCTGAAGCGGAGAACACTGATGAACGCGATTAGCCTGGAAAAAATCAACGTCGGCGACACCCTGCCAGCACTGGCCCTGCCGCCGATCAACCGCACCACCCTGGCCCTGTTCGCCGGTGCATCGGGTGATCACAACGCCATCCACATCGACACCGATTACGCCCGCCGGGCCGGCATGCCCGACGTGTTCGCCCACGGCATGCTGTCGATGGCCTACCTCGGTCGCCTGCTGACCCAGTGGGTCGATCAGCGCCAGTTGCGCGAGTTCGGCGTGCGCTTTCTCGGCATCACTCACCTGGGTCACCAGATCACCTGCACCGGCACGGTCGTCGAGCGCTTCGAGGTCGAGGGCGAGCAACGGATCAAGGTCGAAGTGCGCACCACCAATCAATACGGCGAGACCAAGATCGTTGGCGACGCCGTGATCGCTCTGTAAACAAAACTGATCACTGAGGAGCAACACCCCATGGCAAAACTCGAAGGCAAAGTCGCACTGGTCACCGGTTCCGGTCGTGGCATCGGTCAACAGATCGCCCTGAAACTGGCGAGCGAAGGCGCGCGCATCGTCATCAACGACCTGGACGCCGACCCGGCCCACGAGACCGCTGAAATGATCCGCAAGCTGGGTGGCGAAGCCGCCGTCTGCCACGGTAACGTCAGCGCCCCGGACTTCGGCGACCGCTACGTCAAGACCGCGATGGACAACTTCGGCGCCATCGACATCATCGTCAACAACGCCGGCTACACCTGGGACGACGTGATCCAGAAGATGAGCGACGAGCAGTGGTACGCCATTCTCGATTGCCACATGACCGCGCCCTTCCGCATCCTGCGGGCGGCCTACCCGATCATCAAGGCCCAGGCCCAGGCCGATGCGGCGGCAGAGCGCGAGGTGTTCCGCAAAGTGGTGAACATTTCTTCGGTGTCGGCCCTCAACGGCAACGCCGGGCAGATGAACTACTCCTCGGCCAAGGCCGGCGTCATCGGCATGACCCGTGCGCTGGCGCGTGAATGGGGTCGTTTCAAGGTCAACGTCAACGCCGTGGCCTTCGGTTTCATCGAAACCCGCATGACCAAGGCCGACGCCCATGCCGGCGCCACGGTGAACATCGAAGGTCGTGACATCCGTGTCGGCATCAGCCCGGAAGCCGCCAAGTCGTTCGCCCAACGCAACCCGTTGGGTCGTCCGGGCACCGTGCAGGAAGCGGCCGATGCGGTGTACCTGTTCTGCTCGCCGGAGTCGAACTACATCACGGCGCAGACCATCGCGGTGGCCGGCAATCTGCAATAAGCACAAAGCGATAAGCAGCAGGTAAAAACCACTGTGGCGAGGGAGCTTGCTCCCGCTGGGGCGCGAAGCGGCCCCGAAAAAACGGGCCTGCTTCGCAGCCCAACGGGACGGTGCGGCGATCCGACAAGCTCCCTCGCCACAAAAAGCTCCTGCGCCACAACTTCGCTTGAGTTTTGATGACCGCAGGATCACTCCCATGAACATGACTGAAAGCAACATCCGCCTGGCCGCCATCAAACTGATCTCGCGCAACGGCTTCGGCTCGATGAGCCTGCGCCAGCTCGCCACTGAAGCCGGCATCAACGCCTCGACGCTGTACCTCTACTACAAAGGCAAAAACGAACTGCTGCTGGAGCTGATTCTCGAGTATTTCCAGGGGGTGTCCCGGGAGTGGGCACGACATCGCCCCAAAAAGTCCGTGACCGCCGATATCAAACTGCTCGCCTTTATCGCCTGCCACGTGCGTTATCACCTGGAACACCAGGACGAGGCCATGCTCGGCAATCTGGAGTTCAGAAGCCTCGCCGAGGATGATCTGGAGCAGGTCCGCCAGGCCCGGCGCCAGTATCTGAACGCCCTGCAGGAACTGCTGGAACAAGGGGTCAAGGAAGGTTCGCTGAGCTGCGCCGAACCCAAATTGATGGCCCGCACCCTGTTCAACATGCTCACCCATGCCTGCGTCTGGTACCAGGCCGATGGCCGCTGGAGCACCGATGCCGTCATCGGCCATTACTCGGAACTGGTGTTGAAAATGCTCGGCGCCGCGCCTGTTCCATCGCCCGGGATACCTGTCCCACGAGCCCTGATCACCCGTCGCCCGATGCCCGCGCAGGTACGTCCATGAGCGATCTCATGCAACCGTTTTCCATGGCCGGCAAGACCGTCCTGGTGGCCGATGCCACCACCCGCCTGGGCGCGCATTTCGCCCGTCTGATCAGCCGCGCCGGCGCCCGTGTCGCCCTCGGTGGCCAGCACCCTTCGCAGTTGGAGCAACTGGCCGCCGACCTGCACTGGGAAGGCGGTGAAGTCCTGGTCGTCAGCCTCGACAGCGCCCGCAGACCGAGCATCGAAGCGGCACTGAACACCATGCAGGAGCGATTCGGCAGCGTCGATGTGCTGATCAACAACAGCGCCGAGCGCGAACATGTTGCCCTGAACAATCACATCGTCCACTGCACCAGCCTGCACATGATCCGGGCCGAACGCGGTGGCAGCATCGTCAACATCGACCCGCCGCCGCGCCCCATCAGCGAGCCGAACCCGTGCCTGCGCGCCAATAGCAGCCTGATCCGCATGAGCCGCGCCATGGCCCAGTCACTGACACCGCACCGCATTCGCGTCAACGTCATCGCGGCCGGTCGAGGCAAGGACGCCGTCCTGCAAGAACTCAACGGCCCCTTGTTGCTGCTGGCCAGCGGTGCCGGCGCCAGCGTCACCGGTGCGGTGCTGCATATCGACGGCCACGCCACCTGATACGGGTGGCGTGTTGTTTCTGCCGCCCCTTGAATATCGGAACCTGTCGCCCTGCGCGACGCCCGTCAACAAGGAGCCAGTCAGATGACTCGCATAAAAAAGTGGCTGCCGAAACTCGCCCTGGTGGCGACAACGGTCATGGCATTGGCGGCGAATGCCGCTGACAAACCCAACATTCTGGTGATTTTCGGCGATGACATCGGCCAGACCAACATCAGCGCCTATTCCATGGGCGTGGTCGGCTACAAGACGCCGAACATCGACCGCATCGCCCACGAAGGCATGCTGTTCACCGACTACTACGCGGAGAACAGCTGCACCGCCGGGCGCTCGTCGTTCATCACCGGCCAGTCACCGCTGCGCACCGGCCTGACCAAGGTGGGCGTGCCGGGCGCGCCGATCGGCCTGCAAAAACGCGACATCACCATCGCCCAGGCGCTCAAGTCCCAGGGTTATGCCACCGGCCAGTTCGGCAAGAACCACCTGGGCGACAAGGACGAGTTCCTGCCGACCAACCACGGTTTCGACGAGTTCTTCGGCAACCTCTATCACCTCAACGCCGAAGAGGAACCCGAGCGCCCTTACTGGCCCAAGGATGACCCGGACTTCGTCAAGTCCAGGACGCCACGCGGCGTGATCCACAGCTACGCCGACGGCAAGATCCAAGACACTGGCGCGCTGACCGCCAAGCGCATGGAAACCATCGACGACGAAACCACGGCGGCGGCGCAGGCGTTCATCGAGAAACAGGCCAAGGCCGACAAACCGTTCTTCGTCTGGATGAACACCACGCGCATGCATCTGTTCACCCACGTACGCGACTCGATGAAGGGCCAGAGCGGCATGCCCGGCAACGATTACGCCGATGGCATGCTGGAACACGACGGCGACGTCGGCAAACTGCTGAAGACCCTCGACGACCTGAAAATCGCCGACAACACCATCGTCGTCTACACCACCGACAACGGCCCGAACCAGTTCTCCTGGCCGGACGCGGCGACCACGCCGTTCCGTAACGAGAAGAACTCCAACTGGGAAGGCGCCTACCGCGTGCCGGCGATAGTCCGCTGGCCGGGCAAGATCAAGCCGGGCGAAGTGTCCAACGAGATGTTCTCGGGCATGGACTGGTTCCCGACCCTGCTGGCAGCCGCGGGCGAAACCGATGTGAAGGAAAAGCTGCTCAAGGGCTGGGCACCGACCTCAGGCGGTACGCCTTTCAAGGTGCACCTGGACGGCTACAACCAGCTGCCCTACCTGACCGGCCAACAGCCTAAAGGTCAGCGCCGCGAGTTCTACTACTTCAACGACGACGGCGTGCTGGTGTCCATGCGCTTCGACAACTGGAAAGTGGTCTTCGCCGAACAGCGCGAACCCGGTGGCTTTGCGGTGTGGAGCAGCCCGTTCGTGCCACTGCGCGTGCCGAAGCTGTTCAACCTGCGCATGGACCCGTATGAACGGGCTGACCTGGTCTCGGACCAGTACAACGACTGGCTGGTGAAAAACTCCTACCTGATGGCCGCGGCTGTGGCCAAGGCGGCGCGCTTCCTGCAGACCTTCATCGAGTACCCGCCGAGCCAGAAGCCTGCCAGTTTCAGCGTTGACCAGATTCGCGCGGCAGTCGATGCGAAAATCGAAGAGAAGCTGAAAAACCAGGCCAAACCCTAGGCGTATCGAGACCGCCTGAATGCCAACGGCCAACCCGCCCAGGTGAAATTAAGCTTGGGCTAAGGTTGCTTGTTTAGTCTTCGAAGCTTTC
>RCUO01000113.1_pt1 | contig 55822 bp, 42 predicted proteins | sample 2166161 | NCBI WGS metagenome assembly RCUO01 (sample SAMN09932617, study PRJNA488358) | compost metagenome | feature: garden; material: soil; isolation source: compost soil in cyclohexanecarbonitrile-enriched culture | place: Germany: Experimental Botanical Garden Goettingen | collected 2016-01-27
CATTCCGAGGAAATGAGCGTCGCCATGGCGTTCTCCACGCTCATTCTGGCCCGGACGCTTCAGACCTTCGCGGCCCGCTCCAACTCGCAGACTGCATTCCAGGCAGGCTTCTTCAGCAACCGGTACGTTGCCGGGGCGGTTATTCTATGTCTGTGTCTGTATGGGTTCACCGTTCTGCCGGGCGTACGCCGCTTCTTCTCCATACCGGAGCAGTTCGGGCTTGAGCACGGCCTCACAGCAGCCGGACTCGCTCTGGCGGCCGTTATTCTGATGGAGCTGATCAAGTTCGCGGGTAATGCCGCGCGGCGAACCAAGGCCATGACTTCCTGAAGATTCCGGTGCAGGGATATTCCTGTTGCAAGCTAATCATACGTGCGGCGTCCACCGAGGGCGCCGGCGTTACTTTCATAAAGCCTGCAAAATCCTCCCGGATTGACAGTCCGTTTACTTGACAATGCTCCCGCCCTTTTGGTATTTTTGTAATAGCGGTTAGCACTCAACTGTGACGAGTGCTAACGAACATCTTCGCAGGCGGTTAGGAGGGGGACATAATGTTAAGCGAACGCCAGAGAATGATACTGAATGCCATCGTGGACGATTATATTCGCTCGGCCGAGCCGGTTGGGTCGCGCAGCATTTCCAAGCGCGGCGATGTCAAGTACAGTCCCGCGACCATCCGCAACGAAATGGCCGATCTGGAAGAGCTTGGATTTCTGGAACAACCGCATACTTCGGCAGGACGTATTCCTTCACATAAGGGCTACCGGTACTATGTAGACCACCTGGTTCCGTGGAGCTCTCTTGATCTCAGCGAGACGAAGACGATCCGGGCTTTTTTCGCCGAGAAGCTGAATGCCACGGAGCAGCTGATCCAGCATGCGGCCCTGATTCTTTCCAATATGACGAATTACACTTCCATCCTTCTGGGACCGGAGGTTTTTCATACTTCCCTGCGGCATTTTCAACTGCTGCCGCTGGACGACCGGACTGCGGTCGCGATTATCGTGACCAGCACCGGACAGGTTGAGAACCGGAAGGTAAACATCCCTCCGGAAATTTCGATCTCTGAAATGGAGAAGGTAGTCAACCTGCTCAACAGCAAGCTGATCGGTGTGCCGCTCTACAAGCTGAAGAGCCGCCTCTATACGGAGCTCGGCCAGGAAATGCAGCGCCACATCTCGCACTACGAGGAACTGATGCAGATGCTGGACACGGCCTTCGACAGCGATTCGGAGCCGCGCGTCTATCTCAGCGGCGCGACCAACATGCTGATTCAGCCGGAATTCAGGGATGTCGAGAAGGTTAAGGATATCCTTGATTTGCTGGAGGAGACGCCGACACTGCTTAAGATGCTCGATCCCGCCGCCTACGGCAGCGGCATCCAGGTGCGTATCGGCACCGAGAACAAACATGAAGCCTTTGCGGACTGCAGCCTGATCACCGCGACGTATTCCATTGACGGCGAAGCGGTCGGCAGCATCGGGATTCTGGGTCCGACCCGGATGGAGTACGCGAGGGTCATGAGAATTTTGGGCGTTTTGTCCCGAGATTTGACAGAGCTGCTGGGACATTGGTATAAGTGAGGTTAGTGCATACCGATTGCCGTCAGTATTTTAAGGAGGTGAACAGACTTGAAAGAGGAACAGGTTCAAGATTCGGGCGTGAACGAAGAGATTATCGAAGAAACCGCCATTAATGAGGAGAGCGCGGCCGAGCAGGCCGAAGCTGCCGTTAATAATGATAATGAAACTGCCGGAGCAGGCGAGATCAAGCGCCTGCAGGAGCTTGCCGACGAATATCAGGCGCGCGTCCTGCGCGTACAAGCCGACTATGACAATTTCCGCCGGCGCACCCTGAAAGAGAAGGAAGATCTGGCGCAGTATGCCACATCCAAGCTGGTGACGGAGCTGCTGCCGGTGCTGGACAACTTCGAACGGGCGCTGGCTACGGCCCCGGGCGGAGAGGAAGGCGATGCTTTCACCAAAGGCGTGAATATGATCTTCCGCCAGCTGGAAGGAGCGTTGAAGTCCGAAGGGCTTACTCCTATGGAGACGGTGGGACAACCGTTCAATCCGGAATTCCATCAGGCGATCATGCAGGTAGAGAGCGATGAGCATGAAGAAGGCATCGTGACGGAGGAAGTTCAGAAGGGCTATATGCTCAAGAGCAAAGTGCTTCGTCCCGCCATGGTTAAAGTCAGCATGTAAACTGCTTATTGCAAACATCAATATCGCCGGAGCTTTCCGGCGATATTGATGTGAGCATTTTGCATAAATTCATGGAGCAATCTTCAAACAACAATATAGAGATCAGAATGATTATATCTGTCTATATATTGCACCATCCAGCGTTTCGATTCGAGTATCTCATCACAATAACTTTTAGGAGGTTTACCAAAGTGAGCAAAGTTATCGGTATCGACCTTGGAACCACGAACTCTTGCGTGGCTGTAATGGAAGGCGGCGAAGCCGTCGTTATCCCTAACCCTGAAGGTGCGCGCACAACCCCTTCGGTTGTAGGCTTCAAGAAGGACGGCGAGCGCATCGTCGGCGAAACAGCGAAGCGCCAGGCTATCACGAACCCGGACCGCACGATCATCTCGATCAAGCGTCATATGGGCTCCAACCATAAGGAAACTATTGACGACAAAGAATATTCCCCTCAGGAAATTTCGGCGATGATTCTGCAGAAGCTGAAATCCGATGCGGAAGCCTATCTCGGCCAGACGGTCACCCAGGCGGTTATCACGGTTCCGGCTTACTTTAACGACAGCCAGCGCCAGGCAACCAAGGATGCAGGCAAAATTGCAGGCCTCGAAGTTCTCCGTATCGTCAACGAGCCTACGGCTGCCGCGCTTGCCTACGGTCTGGAGAAATCCGAAGACCAGACAATTCTGGTCTATGACCTTGGCGGCGGTACGTTCGACGTATCGATCCTGGAACTGGGCGACGGCTTCTTCGAAGTTAAGGCGACCAGCGGCGACAACCGTCTGGGCGGCGACGACTTCGACCAGAAGATCATCGACTTCCTCGTTGCCGAGTTCAAGAAAGAACAGGGCATCGATCTCAGCAAGGACAAAGCGGCTGTACAGCGTCTGAAGGACGCTGCCGAGAAAGCGAAGAAAGAACTGTCCGGCGTACTTACGACAACCGTCTCCCTGCCGTTCATCACCGTTGTAGACGGCGTGCCGCAGCACTTGGAAGTTAACCTTACCCGCGCGAAGTTCGACGAGCTGACTGCTGATCTCGTAGAGCGCACGCTGGGACCAACCCGCCAGGCGCTGAGCGACGCAGGCATGACGCCAGCCGATCTCGACAAGATCGTACTGGTCGGCGGTTCGACTCGTATCCCTGCCGTACAGGAAGCCATCAAGAAGCTGACCGGCAAAGAGCCTCACAAGGGCGTTAACCCTGACGAAGTCGTAGCGCTGGGCGCCGCCGTTCAGGCCGGCGTACTGACAGGCGACGTCAAGGATGTCGTGCTGCTTGACGTAACTCCGCTGTCCCTCGGTATCGAAACAGCAGGCGGCGTATTCACGAAGATGATCGACCGCAACACGACGATCCCGACGAGCAAATCGCAGGTGTTCTCCACGTTCGCGGACAACCAGCCGAGCGTTGAGATTCACGTCCTGCAAGGCGAACGCCAGATGGCTAACGGCAACAAGACGCTGGGACGCTTCATGCTGAGCGACATTCCGCCGGCTCCGCGCGGCGTACCGCAAATTGAAGTTACCTTCGACATCGACGCCAACGGTATCGTTAACGTATCCGCTACCGACAAGGGCACCGGCAAGAGCCAGAAGATCACGATCACATCCTCCGGCGGCTTGAGCGATTCCGATATCGAACAGATGATGAAGGACGCCGAGCTGCATGCGGAAGAAGATCGCAAGCGCAAGGAACTGGTTGAAGCGAAGAACAACGCTGACCAGCTCGTATACTCCACCGACAAGGTCATCAAGGATCTGGGCGACAAGGTCGACGCTTCCGAGATCGAGAAGGCGAACCAGGCCAAGGACAAAGTCAAGACGGCGCTGGAATCCGACAACCTCGACGAGATCAACGCGGCTACGGCCGAGCTGACCGAAATCGTGCAGCAGCTGTCCGTGAAGCTCTACGAGCAAGCGGCCCAGGCCCAGCAGGGAGCCGAAGGCGCGGCTGACGCCGGTGCAGGCGCTGGCGCCAATAAGGACAATGTAGTCGACGCGGATTACGAAGTGGTTGACGACGAGAAGAATCAAGGATAAAGTTAAACGACAAGGCAGTGCTCAGGGAAGGTCAAAACCGGGTCATCCCGCGTTTTGGCTTTCCTTTTAATATGTAATAAGGGAAATGGATAGTTCGTTCCCGTACGGAGGTGAAGGCAGTGGCAGACAAACGCGATTATTACGAGGTGCTCGGCATTGACAAGAGCGCGTCGGACGATGAGATCAAGAAGGCGTACCGCAAGCTCGCCCGTCAGTATCATCCCGACGTGAACAAGGCCAGCGACGCCGAGGCCAAGTTTAAGGAAGTGAAGGAAGCCTACGACGTGCTGAGCGATCCGCAGGCGCGGGCGAGATATGACCAGTACGGACACATCGACCCGAACCAGGGAATGGGCGGCGGCTTCGGCGGCGGCGGAGATTTCGGCGGTCTTGGCGATATCTTCGACATGTTCTTCGGCGGCGGCGGACGGCGCGATCCCAACGCTCCGCAGCGCGGCAATGATTTGCAGTATACGATGACCATTGAATTCAAGGAAGCGGTGTTCGGCAAAGAGAGCGACATCACGATTCCGCGCACCGAGACTTGCGACACCTGCTTCGGTTCCGGGGCGAAGCCCGGAACGAAGCCGACCGTCTGCTCCGTCTGCCATGGCAGCGGCCAGCAGGAAGTCGTGCAGAATACGCCGCTTGGCCGGATGGTGAACCGCAGACCATGCTCCAACTGTAACGGCACCGGCAAAATCATCAAAGAGAAGTGCACGACCTGTTCCGGCCAGGGCCGCGTCAAGAAGCAGCGGAAGATCCATGTCCGCATTCCGGCGGGCGTAGACGATGGCGCACAGCTGCGGATGAACGGGGAAGGCGAAGGCGGCCTGCGCGGCGGTCCTTCCGGCGACCTGTACATCGTGATCCGCGTCAAGCCGCATGATTTCTTCATCCGGGAGAACGACGACATTCTGTGCGAGGTTCCGCTGACCTTCGCCCAGGCGGCGCTCGGGGACGAAATCGAAATTCCGACCTTGACCGAGAAGGTCAAGCTGAAGATTCCTTCCGGCACCCAGACCGGCACGTTCTTCCGCCTGAAGGGCAAGGGCGTTCCGCATCTTCGCGGCTCCGGCACAGGCGATCAGCATGTCCGGGTGATCGTCGTGACGCCGAGCAAGCTGAGCGAGGAACAGAAGGATCTGCTGCGCCAGTTCGCGTCCTTTGACGGCGAGAACACGCATGAGCAGGGACAGTCCTTCTTCGACCGGATGAAGCGGGCGTTCCGCGGGGATTGATCCGTTATAACGCTTTAAACCAGAGAGCAGTCTCTCCTATGAAGGAGGGGCTGTTTTTTGCATGTTATTTTCCATACAGGATGAAATGATGCCCCGCCGGGTTGCACAAAAATCAAAAACATGCTGAAATAAGGATATTATTCCCAAGGGATGGTGAGAATTTGAAGAAATTCTTGTTGGTTATTCCTGGTCTTTTTTTGTTTACGGCTGTTTGGGGACAGGGGTTGAATTCCGCCGTATCGGCAGCAGTCGAAAAGCCAAATTTTTATCAGTTGGAAAACTATGTGATTCCCGAGAGCAGCAAGGTTGTTCTAACGGAGCAGGATGTGTACGAATTATCCCCTTATAAGTTGAATTATGCGAGAAATGAGATCTATGCAAGGCATGGCTACATATTCAAGGACGCGGACTATTCGGCTTATTTTTCCGAGAAATCATGGTACAAGAAAAATCCCGCTTTCAATGAAAGCCTGCTGTCCGGCGTGGAGAAGAAAAACCTCCAATTTCTCAAAGCCTATTCCGACAAGCTGAAGGCAAACTTCAAAAAAGTCGAGGGTATGAAGACAACACTGGATTTGAACGGTGATGGCAAAAAAGACACGGTTACGCTGAAAAGTACGGCAGGCGGTGATAACTATACGCTTACAGTCAATCAATCTTCCGTGTCCGGCACAGGTGATAATCTGGATGGCGTCATGTATATCTGCGATCTGGATTCAAAGGATAAGTATAAAGAAATCGCAATTACGGAATCCGGACCGAGCGATGATTATTCCACGTATTTTTATTCCTATAACGGCAGCAAGCTTATTTATATGGGTCGGGTTCAAGGCGCAGAGCATGTCATCAAGGTGAACGGTTCGGGGAAGCTGGTCACAAAAACAAGAGGCGACATCCTTCAAACCTGGTTCTATTCCGATGAATACGGTCTCTCCGCGAATCGGAAGCTTGTCCATATCCCTCGGACCTACTATAAAATGAACACCATCGTAACCGTCAAAAAACAGCTGAAGCTGCAAAAATCACCGACTAATTCAGGCACCGCAGCCATACTCAAGGCCGGAGAAAAAGCGGTCATTACCGAAACGGATGATCAAAAATGGTGTGCGGTTGTGACCAAAGACGGCGTGAAGGGATGGGTTGCGGTCAGCGGCTTTTCCCGTATTAACGGCATTGAGGCTTCGGAGTATTTTGACGGTCTAAGCTATGCAGATTAATGTTATATAAATTAACGTACCATCCGGTTAAATCGACAAAATGTTATTAGATCTTACATTTTTCTTGTTGACAATGACATGGTTTTCTCTATAATGAGTAATAAGCGGCGGGTAACGATGTTTTAATTCAATCTTATGTAACTTATGATGACATTATATTAGCAGCAGAGGTGTTACCATAGATGATTACTTCCGCCGGTCAATGGAAACAGGATATTCTCAGGATTTACAATGAAATCAACAAGAAGCTGTTTAACACCGGTGTCAGACAGCAGAAGGTCGATTTTGTCGGAAACAAGATCATCATTTTATCCATCAACAGCCGGGTCCCAGTACTTAAGGTATTGGATACCCATAACGCTTCCGCAGGCCGGGAAATCAATCTGGTGCTGCACGAGGTGTTCAAGCGTGAAATCAGGCAGGCGTTTATGGATGAATTTCAATTGAATATCAAGGCCGTTCTGAAAGATTATGATGTGGAGACCGAATATTCCGGTACGATCATAATTTTGGAGAAGGACTTGGAGCATTATCTGAACGTTACGTTGGAACTCTAGGACAAACGAGAGCCGACCTGCCGTCAGTTTCGGACATTAGCCATAGGGCTGTGTCTTAAACTGGCGGCTTTTTTTATTATCTGCTGATGCTGAATAGTTGTGCTGCGAACTCAAAATGAATCAGGAGGATGAACAGATGAAGACCAAGATTGAAATTGCCGGAGTAAGCAAATGGTTCCGCCGTGACGGGAAGGAAATTGCGGCCATGCAGGAGACCAATCTCAGCATTGAGGAAGGCAGATTTGTCAGCATAATTGGCCCGAGTGGCTGCGGCAAATCCACGCTTTTCAACATCATCGCCGGGTTGACTCCTCCATCTACAGGCCGCGTACTGGCGGACGGGGAGGATATCGTCGGGAAGACGGGACATGTGGGTTATATGCTGCAAAAAGATATGCTTCTGCCATGGAGAACGATCCTGGACAACATCATCCTTGGCATGGAAATCCGGGGGGTGCCGCGCAAGGAAGCGGTGGCCCGTGCCCAGCCGCTCATGGACCGTTACGGACTCAAAGGGTTTGGCGGCCATTACCCGGCGGAGCTCTCAGGGGGAATGCGGCAGCGGGCGGCGCTGCTGCGGACCTTGCTGTATGACAGGGATATCATACTGCTGGACGAGCCATTCGGTGCGCTCGATGCCCAAACCCGGCTGACGATGCAGAACTGGCTGCTGGAAATCTGGGAGGATTTCCGCAAGACGGTGCTGTTCGTTACCCATGATATTGACGAAGCGATTTACCTCTCCGATGACATCTACGTCTTTTCCGGGCGGCCGGGAAGAATTATTTCCAAAATCTCGGTGGACATGCCACGGCCGCGTCATATGGAGGATACCGTATCCGCTTCTTTTATGGAGCTTAAAGCCCATCTGCTTGATTTGCTGTCGGATAACGGCACAAAGCGGGCGGCGCATATATCGTAAGTGCGGACAAGTGCTGCGGACAAGCTGGATGAAACACAACTAAAGGGGGAGAACAGGATGGAGAGTGTACAGAAGAAAGGGTATGTCATTCATAATTTCGAAGCGGCGGACAGCGCGCCTGCCTTGAAGCAGGAGACGAAGCAGCCGACGCCGTTCGTTCAGGATGAAGAGGCGATGGAACGGCGGAACAAGCGGCTGATCGGTATCGGAAGGCTGGCGGTGGCGCTGCTGACGGTGCTTCTCTGGGAAGGGTTGACCCGCATCGGCTGGATGGACGCCTATTACTGGAGCAGTCCGAGCCGTATCCTCAGCACGACCTGGACGCAGATCACGGAGGGCACACTGCTTGAGGATATCGCCTACACCTCCGGTTCGACGATTCTCGGTTTTGTCGGCGGGACTGTTCTGGGCTCCTTGCTCGGCCTGTCGTTCTGGTGGTCGCGGAAGTTCGCCGGCATCTTCGAGCCGTTCCTGATTTTGCTTAATGCGATGCCTAAGCTGGCGCTTGCTCCTGTGTTAGTTATTCTGTTGGGTATCGGCTTCTTCTCCAAAGTAGCGCTGGCGTTCACCATGACGGTCATCGTTGCCGCCTTGTCGGCGCACAGCGGAGTGCAGAGTGTGGACAAGGATATGGAGAAGCTGATGTACTCCCTTGGCGCAAAACGTCATCAGGTGTTCACGAAGGTAGTCATACCCTGGGCCATGCCCTGGATGATTAGCAGCCTGCGGATCAATATTGCCCTGTCGCTGGCCGGTGCGATTGTCGGCGAGTTTATCGCTTCCAGCCATGGTATCGGACGGATGGTCATTTATGCCGGAACCATTCTCGATATTAATCTGGTCTGGGTCGGCGTAGTGGTCTTGTCGGTGCTCTCGATGGTGATGTATATGGGGGTTGTCCTGCTGGAGAAATGGCTGTCCAAGGGCTACGGAGTGAAAAAGGCTTAGCACAAAATCGATAGAAATCCGATCAAAGGGGAGAAAATGATGAAGAATGTTCGAACAATAAAGCTGTCTGTCGTGATGACGCTGATCTCCGCGATGCTTTTGCTGGCTGGGTGCGGGGGCAAGGATGATGCTGGAGCCGGAGCGGCTGCTGCCGGGGGAGAAGGCCTCAAGAAGCTGATTATCGCCGAACCGCTTCATTACACTGGATATTTGCCATTGTATGTCGCACAGCGCGAGGGGTATTTTGCCGAGGAGGGGCTTAAGGTGGAAATGCTCCAGGCTGCGGGTGGCGCGCATGTAACGTCGGTGGTCAGCGGAGACGCCTGGGGTGTTATCGGCGGTCCGGAATCGAATGCCTTGGCGAACCAAGGCAATTCCGACCCGATTATTTCCGTAAGCAATGTGGTCAATCGCGCCAATGTGTATTTGATGGCAAAGAAAGGCACGGCTCCTGAGGGCAGCCCGGATGGGGACTTAAAGGCATTTTTGGAGGGGAAAAAAATTAACGTGGGGCGCCACGGAGGAACGCCGAATCTGCTTACCCAGTATCTGCTGCTGGAGCTTGGCCTTGATCCTCAGAAGGATGTTCAACTGCTGGAGCCGTCAGACGCTTCGACTGTGGTGGCGACGGTGCAGCAGGGCGCTGCGGATATCGCCAATGGCGCAGAGCCGCAAATTAGCGACGGCATTGATAAAGGCGTGTGGGGCGAGCCATTTTACAAATTTCATGATATGGGCGATTATGCCTACTCGGTGCTGAGTGTAAAGAAATCAACGATTGAAAAGGACCCGGAAACGGTGCAAAAGGCAGTGAATGCCGTGGTCAAAGCGCTTAAAGCGATCCAGCAGGACAAGGATATGGCGATGAAGGTGTTGAAGGCGGAATTCCCGACACTGTCGGATACGGCAGCGAAAGCGGCGCTGGACCGGGCATATGAAGACCAGCTCTGGAGCCCGGACGGAATGATCTCCAAGGAAGCGCTGGACAAGGATATGAATGTGATGATCAAGACGGGAATTTATAAGGGCGAATATACCTACGATGGATTGGTCGATATGCAGTTTGTGAACAAGACAGCAGAGAAATAAGCGCCGATAGGGGCTTAATAATACGAAGAGGTGACGAAAGAAATGGAGATAACTGCCGATTTAATCATGCCGGAAAGAACCGCACTAATTGTAGTTGATGTGCAAAATGATTACTGTCACCCGGAAGGTGTGCTGGCCGCGGGCGGGAGTGATGTGTCCGCCGTAAAGGAGATGATGCCCCGGCTGCATGGGCTCATCGCGGCCGCAAGGGAACATGGCGTGAAGGTCATCTTTATTCAGACTTTTCATGAGCGCGCGACGGATTCGCCTGCCTGGGCTTCGCGTTCCGGCCGCACTTCGCTGGGAATTTGCCGCAAGGGGAGCTGGGGCGCGGAATTCTACGAGGTCCTGCCCCTTTCCGAGGACACGGTTGTCAACAAGCACCGCTACAGCGCCTTTATCCATACCCGGCTCGATTCGGTGCTGCGCTCGCTGCGGATTGAAACGCTGATTATGACGGGCGTCAGCACGAATGTGTGCGTGGAGTCAACGGCGCGGGACGGCTTTATGCTGGATTATCATATCGTGCTGGCGGAGGATGCCTGCGCCTCATATTCACGGGCTGCGCATGATATGACTGTGGAGAATATGAAAGGCTATTTCGGGGTCGTCTCGTCAGCGGCGGAAGTGGAGAATATGTGGAAGCTCTGGCATGAATCGGCCCTTGAGAACGCATTATGAGCAGTCCGGCCGCGGCTTCCGGCCAGGCGGTAAATCGTCCGGCGATCAAGATTGTCATCTGCCTTGGCGCCTTTCTGTCCAATCTGTCCGCCGGCATGTTCAATATTGCGCTGGTGGATATTTCGGCGGATCTGGGAATACCGGTGGCCTCCGCACAGTGGGTTGTCAGCATCTACCTGCTAGTCATCTCCGTGCTGCTGCCGCTGATGGGACGGCTTGGCGATATGCATGGCCGGCGGCGTGTACATAACACCGGGCTGTTCGCTTTTGCTATAGGAGCGCTTGGCTGCGCCCTGGCCCAAAATGCAGCCATGCTGCTCTTCTTCAGGACTATTCAGGGCATCGGCGCCTCCATGTACCAAGCAACCAACATGGCGCTCATTGTCTCCGTCTTTCCCCGGGAGCAGCGGGGCCGGGCACTGGGCCTGATGAGCACCTTTGTGGCCGCCGGCTCCATGGCCGGTCCGGGGGTAGGCGGATTCCTGATCCAGTGGCTGTCCTGGGAGAGCAACTTCTGGCTGCTCGCGGCGGTGGCCGGAACTGTAGCCGTGCTGGCCCAGAAATGGATTCCGCGCGATAAAGAAACCTCCGGCGGGCGGCTGGATATCGGAGCAGCATTGTGGTTTGGGGTCTGTCTATCCACGCTAATGATCGCTATCGATCTTGGCGGCCGCACCTCGTTTCTAACTCTGCCGGTACTGCTGCTGTTTACCGCTTCTGCTGCAACAGCAGCGGCCTACGCCGCCAAGGAGTGGCATTCCCGCCGCAGTGGAGCGGCCTCGAATTCTCCACATGCGGGCGGAGGAATCTCGTTATTTACCAACCGCTATGTGGCTATCGGGATCATAATCACCATTGTGACGTATATGGCGGCTTTTGCAGTACAACTGGCACTGCCGGCGGTGCTGCGGCTGGCCGGAACAGAGCCGGCCTGGATTGGCCTCATTATGCTCGGCTACCCGCTGGCGCTGGTGGTAACGGCCCCCTTGGGTGGAAGTCTGGCCGACCGCAAGGGTCCGCTCGGAATCTTGGCCATCGGCCTTGTGCTGATGAGCGTTACCTTGCTGGTGATGGGCTTGACGGCACCTGCTCTCGGGGCAGGAGTCATGGCACTGCCGGTGGTATTGCTGGGCTGCTCTATGGGCATGATTACTTCGCCCAATACGAGCATTGTAATGGGAATGGCCCCCAAGGAGCAGCTTGGCATGATTAGCAGCGTACTGGCCTTGTTCCGAAACATCGGCATGATGTTCGGCACGGCAGCCGGAGGGCTGGTCATCGGCGGTGAATCCACGGGATCGGACAGAAGCTATGCAGTCGTGTTCCTGGTTTGTGCCGCATGCGTAGGTGTATCCTGTGCCGGGCTGCTGCAAGCCTTTCGCGGCAGCGACAAAAAAACGCTGCGCGAATCGATACACTGAGCCTATCATCATGATTTTCAGATCCTGCTCGCAAATTCGGGACATGCCTTAAACATCCTGGTGACGATTCTCAAGATGAGCCGGAGGGATAAAAATGCTTGGCGGTGCGCACGCTAGAAGTGAAGATGGGCATAAAGCCGAATTCACATCTAGAGAGGACGAGACAGCCCATGGCCGAAAAAAATATTCTCGCCTATTTTAAAAGCCCGGAGGAAGCGGAGAGCGTCTCCCGCAAGCTTCAGGCTTTGCGGGTAGTCGATCTATCCATCGACCGGATCAGCCGGTATGGAGGAGCGTTCACAGCGGGGGCCAGCCCGAACGGCCTGATCTCAACTCTGGGCACCGGCGCCGCGGGCCATCCGGATGCGGGTGTAATGGCCGCAGCCGACCCGAGTGCCAGCGGGATGAGCCATGGCGGCTCCGGCGGGCCAACGGGGCGGGATATTTTGCTGACCGTTGTGATCGACGAGACGACTTTTCACCAGGCCTTGTCCATTATTGAAGAAGCGGGCGGGATGATTTGAGTTATCTGAAGGAAGGGGACAGGCGAGCATGGTCAGAAATTCCAAGGTTCTATCCAAGAATGAGAAGATGAAGAAGCTGAGCGGCGCGAAGAATGAGGATGTTGAATTCTCCGGGGCGGAAGCCGATACCGACGATATGGAAGCCATTGCGCGCTCCCAGGCAGCGGACCGCAGACAACTGCACGAGATCATCGAGGAAGAAGAATAAGATTAGACATTGGCATGCCGTCATTCGGCTGTCTGAGGCCTGTCCCTGCGGGGGCGGGCTTTTTTGGTGTTTGTTGCTTTGTTGCTTTGGTGCTTTGGTGCGACATATATCAGCTAGGTCACATCAGGTACATACAAGTTGACTATGTTATAATAACTTGTATTGAATTTACGGCTGGATACCGAGGTGCGAAGTGGCGGACAAACCAATACCGAAATATATAAGGCTGAAGCAAGAGCTGATGTCCTGGATCGAGTCGGGACAACTTAAGCCCGACGACAAGGCGCCTTCGGAGAATGAGATCGCGGGCCGCTTCGATATGAGCAGACAGACGGTGAGGCAGGCGCTCGGGGAACTGGAGAAGGAAGGTCTGCTCTACAGGGTGCAGGGTAAAGGCACGTTCATCGCCCGCCGGAACATGCGGCCCATGCAGCCGCCCGGCAGCATGATCGGCATGCTGACGACCCATATTTCCGATTATATCTTTCCCCATATCATTCAGGGAGCCGAAGCTCGGCTGCGGGAAGAGGGCTACAGCCTGCTGCTGTCAAGCACCGGCAATGACAAGGAGAAAGAGAGGGAGAATCTGGAGCAGATGCTGAGACAGCCGCTCGGCGGGCTTATCATTGAGCCGACCAGGAGCGCGCAGGGCAATCCCAATCTTCAGCTATTCCTCTCGCTCGACGTTCACCATATTCCGTATATCATGATCAACGAGCGCTATCCCGAGCTTCATTGTCCATGCCTGAAGCTCGACGACGAGGCGGGCGGCTTCATTGGCGCAGAGCATCTAATCAAGCTGGGGCACCGCCGGATTGCCGGTTTCTTCAAGACGGACGACCTTCAGGGAGCGAACCGGCTGAAGGGGTTTATCCGGGCGCTGCACAAACACCGTCTTCCTCTGGAGGAAGGGACAGTGACGAATTACGCCTCGGAAGAGAAGCATAACATGCCATACGAAGCGGCGCTCGCCATGCTGAAATCGGCGGAGCGGCCGACGGCGTTCGTCTGCTACAACGACGAGCTGGCGGTGCTGCTGCTGGAGGCGGCCCGCCGGCTGGGGCTCTCGGTTCCGGATGATCTCTCGATCGTTGGCTTCGACGACTCGCCGCTCGCCACCGCAACGGAGGTCAAGCTGACGACACTGAGCCATCCGAAGGAGATGATGGGTGTTCGGGCGGCCGACATGCTGCTGGGCATGATCAAGGGGCGGGGGCCGCAGCCGCCGGCGGACATCGTCTATAAGCCGGAGCTTATTCTTCGGGGCTCCACCAGGGCGGTCGGGGAAGGGCAGCACAGGTAAGAGCGGTTCCCTGTCCGAAAGGGCAGCCGGGGGGCAAGGTGTTCAAGCCAAACAGGGCGGCCCGACTCCGGTATTCAACCGGCGTCGGGCCGCCCTGATGTTTTAAGGTTCAAGGTTATTCCGCAGACATCGGCAGCCAGCTTCTCCATTCTTCCCTGCTCGCCGGTCGGCTGCAGCGCGCGATTTCGAAAGGCTCCGCGTAGCGAACAGCCGACGCGCGTTCCTTTCCGTACCACATCTGAAGAGCCGGCAGCATTTTCGGGGAAGCGTGGAAGGTCGTGGACCAGCCTTCCAGGAGATGCTTTTTTCTGTCTTCCCACTCTATGGGAAGCTGTCCCGGAATCCCCCGGTGCCATGCCGGAGATTCATAGAACTGGGTAGCATGGGCATCGCAAGCAAGCAGTTTCTTCTCCATCGTACTTTCGACATCAATGACGATATCGGCTTTATAGTCGTCCAGCATATTGGTATCAGGCATGAGCAGAACGAGCGGTGGCCGGGATAACGCCGGTTCATCCGGCATATAACCCCGAACTGTGGTGAACGGAACTGCGTCGCTTACGACTCGCCCCGTATAGCGGTTATCCGGACTGATTCCGCCCTCCGGATGGAAAGAGATTACAAGGTCCGCCCGCCATCTGCGGATATGCCGGATTACTTCGTTCCGAAACGGGAGGGTCGGCTCGACAGTTCCGTCCGGTGTGCCCAGCACTTCATATTCCGCGATGCCAAGACATTGAGCCGCGGACTGGGCCTCCTGCTTCCGCCGCGCAGCGAGGCGCTCCCCTCGCTCTTCATAATGCCCGGCGTCTCCGTTCGTTAACGACAGGAATTTAACCTGATGCCCTCTCTCCGCGAATAAAGCGGCCGTGCCGCCTGCATACATATCCGCTTCGTCGGGATGGGCGCCAATGACGATAACGCGAATCGGCTGCTCCGGTCTCTTCACAGCAACTCCTCCTCCGGATTGGTTTGTTCGGCGCAGTGATGCGGATTGGCCGCATGGCTGTTATAGCCGCATGACTGTTATGGCGCATGGCCGTTTATTATCCGGCTGTGCAAGCGCCGGCCGCGCCTTCAGGCCGGAAGCCTTTCTTCCGGCAAATTGCATCAATATGCCGCCGGGATGATTCGATCCACTGAACGGCTTCGTCGAATTCGAAGTCCTCTTCGTTGATTTGCCGCCAACCCTTGACCTCGTCGCTGCGGATGCGCTGCGAATAATCGTGAATAAGTTCGAAATACGCCGCGAACTCCTCGCGGGTCAGGTCTGGATGACCTCCGATCCACTCGCGGTTGTATAGCTCGATCAGATGAGGCTCACCCGGTACGATCCCCCATTCCGAACGCGGCGAATCGTTCTCGAAGGTGAGATGAAGGTCCGGACGATGCCGGTGCAATTCTTCAATGATCGCCGTGAAATCGATGAGACCCGCCCCGCAGGGCAGTGACCGGTGATAGGCGCCACCGTCGACAAGCTCAACATAGGCGTCCTTAAGATGGGTCTGGCGGACATAAGGCGCAATCCTTTGGGCGGCCATGACGGGATGCTCGCCGCGCATCAGCACATTGGCGGTATCGAATACGATCCCGACCGTATCTTCGCCCACGGCTTCGATCAGCCGGAGAAGTTCGAAGGTCGTAATCTCCTCATGGGTTTCCAGATTGAGATGTATGCCAAGGTCACGGGCAAACGGCTTCAGCTTCAGCATGAATCGCCGCGTCGCCTCAAGCTGTTCCTCCCAGCTAACGTCCGTCCGGAACCGGTCGGTTCCGAATCTCCCCTTATACGGCTTAGCCCCGGCTGTGGAAACCCACAGCTCATGGATACCGAACTCGGCGCACACCTCCATCATCCGCCGAAATCCCAGCAGCGTGTCCCCGTCGCCCGCCGCGCGTACCTCAGGCGTCTCGGGATTGGCATAGGGGTTCACCTTGCCGAGCCCGGCTTCCAGATATAGCCCCAGCTCGTCCGCCCGCTGCCGGACCTCGCGGATCACCGACCGGTCAAGCTGCGGACTGACATCGAGGATGGTGCGAAAGAACACGCCCTCCATCCCAAGGCTCTTGGCCTCTTCGAGGACGCCTACCGGCCCTTTCGTCTTCGCGCCGGGGATTTTTCTGCCGTCAATACCGATTTGCATACCCATAACCTGCCTTTCCTTTCCGGGTGGGAAAATAGTGATAAGTGTCAGTCGATTCTAAAGATGCCGCGCGGAAATTCCGACAGCCACGACGCCCCGTCGGGGCCGACCAAGGCTACATCGCCTGCAACGACATGGCCCAGATCGGGCAGCGTAAAATTGGGATGAACCTCGTACACCTGGTTCTCCATTACGACCGGAGATTCGATGTCCCGGGATTTGTCGCGGTCCGCGTACAGGAACGGCGCGACCGAAGGATCGCTGTAGCTATTGCTCATGCCGTGACAGGCCTGGAAACGGAACGGATCGGTCGCCCGCGTATACGGGCAGAATTCGTCGATCATCTTCTCCAGCACATCGCTGACGGTATGGACAGGCGCACCGGGAACCATACGGGCAAGCGCGGCGTCCTGCATGGCGATGATTGCGTCAGCGGTCTTCAGCAATCGGGCCGAGGGTTCCTCGAACATGCCGATCCGCAGCACCTGAGAGAAATAACCGTCGAGGCAGACGGTAGCCCCGATCTGAAGCCGGAAATCGCGGCGGAGCGGAGCCGCGACCTCGAACAGCTCGAAGTAAGTCTCGTCGGGACATGGGCCAAGAGCCAGCCAGCAGGTGGACGAATCTGCGCCCAGCCGGCGGCCGAGGAACTCGACCTCCGACATAATGTCCATGCCGGTTACGCCCTTCATGGAGGCGATGCTCATCGCGTGAGCCACCATCTTGTCGGCGATCCGGGTAGCCTCCCGGTGCTTATCGGCCTCAAATGAAGTTCGTACGAGGCGCTGCTTGTTGACGATGGCATTGCCATCCACAAGCTCATACGGCGCCAGCAGCGTGCGAAATTCCGGCTCCCGTGCCAGGGACAAATCGAATTCTCCGCACCGGGCAATGACTTCGCCCGGCTTGGCCACGGATGCCAGCGTTTCTTTGAGGGAGCTGATCAGATTCGTCGTCTTCACGACTTTGCCAACTCCTTCAAAGCGAAGCTTGAAGGCACGCGCCCGGTTCTTGTCGTTCGAGATAACGACCGCTTCACCTTGAGCCGGAATGACCAGTACGGCCTCGGAGCCTTGAGGCATCCAGCCGGTCAAGTATCTCACGGTGCCGGTACTCTCGCCGTTGCCGTTGGAATACGCGACCAGCGCCGCGATATTCTCTGCGGCAAGCCTGGCCTGTAGAATCGCGATTCTCTTGCCCGACTCGGTAACCGGCATCGGCCAACGACCGGGCAGAGCCGGATTTGCGAAGGATGACAATTGCTCTTGGATCGGCTTCATTGTGGTTCACCTCTTCATAGAAATGTAGGCAGAAGAAGGGCAGGAACCGGAGGTCCGAAAGGCTTCGGGCCTCATCATTGATCGATTCTATTGGCTTAAGGCTGATTGCCCGGACCCTCCGTCGCTGCCTGCCGATTCCCCTGTTATTTCAACGTGCTGTTATAGATTTTCAGCAGTTGGTCCACACCTTTGGCATGGATCTCCTTCACGTAGCTGTCCCAATCCTTATCGATTGAAGCCTTGCCGTACACGAACTGCTCCTGCATTTTGGCATAGTAGTCATTGACCCCGGCGATCAGCAGACTTTCCTCATCCCTCTGGTCCGAGCTGAGCTTCGGAACCTTGGCCGCCGGCGTGAACCAGTTATTCTTGTTGGCTTCTACCGTATATTTCTCGAAATCCTCATTGCCGAGAATCGTCGCGAACCATTTGAACGGCCAGACCAGAGTTAAGGAACCGTTGGCCGATCCGATGTCCCACAGCGCTTTGTTCAGATTCTTCGAATTCTTCAGTTCGCCCGTGAATTCTTTTTGGCCATCCTTCACGATGTAATTCTGGCCTTCGATCCCCCATGTCAGGAGGTCGCTGCCTTCTTCGCTGTACAGGTAATCGACGAATTTCAGCAATTGATCGAAATACGGCTTGTTCGCCGCGGTTGCCGGGATCACGGTGCCGTGATCAATGCGGTTGCCCGCAAGTGCTTTTTGACCGGCGGGTCCTGCAATCGGCGGGATCATGGCCATCTGGAATTCCGGACCGGTGTTCTCCTTGCCGAGCAGGTTGATTTGGCTGATCTCCTGACCGTTCCAGAAGAAGTACATCATGCTTTTGCTTGTCGAGATTTTCTGGTGGAGTTGATCGTAATTCGAAGTGAAAATTTCCGGGTCGGCCAAGCCTTCCTTAATCAGCCGGTTCAGGTAGGCAACATACTCTTTATAAACTTCACTTGTGTAGACATATTCGTAGCTGCCGGTTTGTTCATTATAGATAAAGCCTTTATAGTTCGGTTCGACGCCCCAGGCGGCGCCCCACATGCTGCGCAGATCCTCGGCCGTCGTTCCGGTTAACGGATAGCTGTCCGGGTAGATTTCCTTGAATTTTTTCAGCACCGCGTACAGCTCATCCGTGTTGGTCGGCGCTTTGAGCCCGTACTTCTCCAGAAGATCGGTCCGGATGATCGGAGACCGGTTATAGCTCGCCGATTCGGTCAGATAAGGCAGCACATACAGTTTGCCGTCCGGCGATTTCCAGTTCTCCAGCTCGTCCTCCATCTTGAAATCCTCGATCCGCTTCTTGAGATTCGGCAGCTTGTCCATGTAATCGCTGATTGGCAGGAGGACGCCGGTTCCGCCAAGCTCCAGCACATTGGCCTGGTTCACATTCGTCACCATATCGGGGATTTTGTCCGAGCTGAGCACGATCTTCGCTTTGCTCTGATAGTCCGATTCAGGAACGACCTGAACGTCCAGGTTCACATTCGTCCGTGCCAGCAGTTCTTTGAAGATCGGCCAGTCCTTGTTAAATGGAGAGCCCGTGTTGGAATACAGCATCGAGAGCGTTACGGGTTCGGCGGCAGCCTCCGCTTCGCCGCTCTCCGCGGTTTTGGCTCCGTCGGAACAGGCAGCCAGCGGAATCGCTGCGAGCAATGTTACAGCGGTAAGCTTTATCCAACGGCCAAGCCTGTTTTTCGTCATTTTCTCCATGATCCATGTCCCCCTTCAGATATCAACCTTTTACCGCTCCGAGCAGAACCCCTTTGGAGAAATGCTTCTGTACATAAGGGATAAGGCAAAAAATAGGCAGCGTCGTTGCCATAATGGCGGCGGATTTCAGCGAAGCCGACGACAGATTCATCCGAGCGGCGCCTTGCAGCGGCTTGTCTACCATATTGGCTCCATCCAAAATGTTGCGGACGATGAGCATAATCGGATATTTGCCGGGACTGTTCAAATAAATCAACGAATTAAACCAGTTGTTCCAATACATCACAATGAGAAACATGCTCATGGCGGCGAGAATTGTCTTGGACAACGGAAGGACGATGCGGAACAAAATCGAAATCGGATTCAGCCCATCAATCAATGCGGCTTCCTCAATATGATCCGGAAAGCTTTGGAAGAAATTAATCATAATCATCAAGTAGTACGGTACGATACAGAACGGCAGCACAATGGCCCCGAGCGTATCCAAGAGTCCAATCCCCTTGACCAGCATATAGGTCGGAATCAGCCCGCCATTGAAGAACATTGTGACCATAATCAGCCAGATGAACATCTTTCGGCCCCGAATCGGCTTGGACAGCGGATAGGCGCAGATCGTCATCATGAACAGGCTGACCAGCGTGCCGACTGTGGTCTGCACGAACGCATTCCAGAAGCCGTGCAGGATGTCGGGGTGCTGAAAGATGAACCGGTAAGCTTCCACATTAATTCCGCTGGGCAGAAAATGAATCCGTCCCGAGGCGTTGGCCGCCGCATTGCTGAGCGAAACAGCCAGCAGATGCAGAAAGGGCAGAAGGACACCGCAAATGACGAGAGCCATAAACAGAAAGTTTACGACCGCGAACACGCGGTATTCCAGCGTTTTTCTGTAATGCATAGGTTCTCTCCTTTCCGGCTGATTCAGTAAAGGGAATAACGGGTCACCTTTTTGGACAAATAGTTGGCCGTAATGACAATGATTAACCCGAGTATTCCACTGAACAGTCCGACCGCCGTCGCATAGCTGTAATTGCTGCTCTCCAGTCCCATCCGGTACACGAAAGTCTCGATCACGTCGCTGACCTGTGAATTACTCGGGGTATACATCAGCAAAATTTTCTCGAACGCAACATTCATCAACTGACCGAGCGATAAGATGTACACAACAGCGATGGTCGGCATCATCTGCGGCAGAGTGACATGAAAGATCTGCTTCATTCGGCCCGCACCGTCCACTCCTGCGGCTTCGTAGAGATGGGGATCAATGGCTGTGATCGCGGCAAAAAAGATGATCGAATTCCATCCGGTGTACTGCCATACCTCCGATGAGATATACAGGGTGCGGAACCATCCAGGTTCATTCATAAAAAAGACGGAGGGAAGACCGACCAGCTCCAGCGCCTTGTTAATCAGGCCATAGGTGGGCGACAGCAGCTCCTTCATCATGCCGACAACGACGACAATCGAAATAAAGTTGGGAAAATAGGAGATGGTCTGCACCGCGTTCCGCAGCTTGACCGACTTGATCTCGTTCACCAACAGGGCGAACACGATCGCAAGCGGAACCGTGATTAGCAGATGATAGAAGCTGAGCAGCCAGGTGTTCTTGAAAGCTGCCCAAAAGTTAGGATCACGCAGAAATAACCTGAAAAATTTCAGCCCGACCCACGACTCTCCGTAAATGGAGCCACCGGGAACATATCTTCGAAAGGCCAGCACGTTGCCGATGATCGGGCCATAACGAAAAATGATGAAATACAAGGCGGGAACCAGAAGCAGAATGTAATAATGGATGTTTTTTTTAAAATAGATGCTTACGCTAGACCGCCTCACTCCTCTCCGCTTAACCCCCTCCAGATTTTTCTTGTCTGCCGTAATGGTGTTCTCCAATATGCATTCATCCCCTTTCCGGTCCTGCTGTGGTAAGGCTGCCGGCCACACCCTTATTAAACGATGCCCGGCAGGGGCAGGGAAACAGACATTTTCGACATGATGTTACAAAAAATGACCTAATAATTGAAAATACCAGTGTACATATATGATCTTTGTAACATTTTTCGCCTTTTTGAGTCAGATTATATTACATTATGTTGACAGTTGTAACATCGCGAGGACATAATAAAAACCAAATTCTTTTTTTGAGGGGGAGAAACGGGATGCTAAAGAGCGTGCGTTCACTGCTCAAGGGGGCTTTTCAAAGCCTGCTGTACCGGTTTTTCTTTTTCTTCCTCGTCGTATCCTTGCTGATTCAATTTATCAATCTCGTCACGTACCGGGTCAATCTGTGGGTGTTCGAATCCGAGCTGGAGCAGAATTACAACAGATCTCTTTCCAATATAGCGGACGGCCTGAACAGCGTGTTTACGGGAATCTATAACTCGAATTATCTTCTTTCGCTTGACCCCGACGCCATGCAGTTGTTCTCCTCCACTTTCCATGTGGACAGTCCGGAGAAATACACCGTCGTTTCCGAGACCGTTCAATCCCTGAACCGGATTCGCCTGATGAGCGATTACGTGGACAGCGTGTTTATCTACAAGAAAAAAGACGGGCTGATTATCAGCGATCAGGGAACTTATCCGGCCGATGATTTTTTTGGACGAAAAAATGTGCTGGAGCAGTATCCCGAAGCGTTCTGGAATGACTACGGGTCGCAAGGCCGCCCCTTTCAGATCCTTCCTCCTTCCCGGTCAAGCTCGCGCAGCGGCGCCTACATTCTGCCTATCGTGCAGACCGCGATTGCGGAATACCGTTCGGATGATCTCTATGTTATTAATCTGAAGGTAGACCCGATCATCGCATCGCTTGCCGAATCCAAGCTGACCCCGAACAGCATGCTGTTCATGATGGACGACAACCACGAACTGATCGCTTCGACCGAAATGAACGAGCCTGACGAGGAAGTACGCCGGTTCGCCAAAACGTTTCAAATAGGCGGCTCCCCTGTATTGAGAACGGCGATTGGACATGAGGAGATGCTGGCGATTCAAACGAGCACCCGATTTGTCTTCAAGAATCTGAACATGATTGCGGTCCTTCCCGTCTCCGATATCCGCGAGAGCATGAAGATCCTCAAGATGTGGTGGGGGACCCTCTGGGTCATCGCGCTGGTGCTGTCGGTGCTGTTGTCGTTCCTGTTCAGTAAGAAGCTCTACGCTCCCGTGCATTCTCTCATTCTGAAGATCACGCCTTCCCCGGAGCCGGCCGTCAATGAATACAAGATGCTGGACCGGGAATTCAACCGGATGATGGACAGTATGAATCTGTTGAACAGCAGCCTGACGTCGATTTCGCCGCTGGCGATGGAGCAATGGATCGTTCGGATGCTCCGGAACAACCGGATTCCGGACGAGCAGGACGTTCGCGAATTTTTGGACAAATGCGGAATAGACTTCCGCTACGACGGCTTCGCCGCCGCGCTGATTCGCGTCAAATTCACCAAAGCTTATCATTTGGAGTACAGCGACACCGAGCAAAACCGGTATTATGAGAAAATGGCCGGGCTGCTGAAGGAAAATGTGCCTGCGGAGCTGCAAAGCATACTCGTCGAAATCGAATTGAATGTGTTCTGCTTAATTGTAAACTTGCGGCAGGAGGATGAGAGGTATGAACTTGAGGCGTATTCGGATACTCTGTTCCGGCTGTTCCGCCATGACGAGATCATTCAGGATCTTTTTGTAGGCATCGGCGGCTTCCATGAGGGCTTCGGCGGCATTCAGCAGTCCTATCTTGAAGCGTTGAAATCGCTCTGGCGGCTTTCGCCGTTTGAGAACGAGCGGCTATATTTCTACGACAAGGAAGACGAGAAATCCGTAACCCTTCTGCTAAATTCAAGTGAAGACAAAATCATCTTCAATCTGCTCGCTTCCATCAAGCGGGAAGAGTTGTTCGAGCTGCTGGACAAGGTCGTACGAACCCACGCCTCGGTAGGCCTTAGCGGACTCGCGGTGAAAGAACTGTGCATGCATCTCTTCATCATCGGCTCGCAGGTGCTTAAGCAAAAGGACAAAACGCTTCCGGAAGCCGCCTACCGGGAATACATGCGCGTGATTCTCTCCGAGCATCCCGTCTCGCTTGCGAGCATGACGGAGTTCATAACGGATTACTTCAATCAGATTATGAACACTCTGGAGCCGCATACCGGCAGGCTGGATTCCCTGGCCTTCAAGCCCTACATCGATGCGAACTATCATGAGGACATCCATCTTGAGGCGCTCGCCGACAAGTTCCACACCACCCCGAACTATATGTCGCGGCTCTTGAAGAAGGAACTCGGCAAGCCATTCGCCCAATATTTGCAGGAACGAAGAATCGAGAAGGCGAAGGAGCTGCTTGCGCAATCCACGATGCTGATTCAGGATATTTGGGCATCGGTCGGATTCAATAACCGGAACACCTTCATCCGCGCCTTCCGAAAAAGCGAGGGAATCTCCCCCATGGAATATCGTCTCCAGCATACTTCTGCTGACCGGAGCGACGCCGGGCCACAACAGCGTGATGGAAGTGGAAGCTAGGGGATGTCTGAATAGCGATTTGCCACAATAGCGGCGCAATCTCTCTCCGGGGATGGCGCCGTTGTCTGGTAGAATCATTAGTATTAGTAGTCAACGGAAAGGATGAGTGGATATGGCAGAGAATCTGATAGACAAAATCCGGGCGGTGTCGGATCAAATGGGCGTCACGGTCACGGGCCTTCCTGAAACAATTGATATCAGGCCAGGCGCGCTTAGCCTTGCCCCGCCTTTTATCCGGGAAAAGGGCTGGCGTTCCCCGCTGTTGGTGGCGGACAGTCATACCTTTGCTGCGGCAGGGGAGAGGCTGGAGGCGCTGTTTGATGAAGAGGGGATTAGCGTAGCAGTCACACTTGTGCTGCCGAACACCCAGGGGGATGTGATTGCCGACGAAGCATCCGTCGTGCAGGTGCTGCTGGCGCTCCAGGGAAACAAGTCGGATGTGGTTGTCGTGGCAGGCTCGGGAACTTTGACCGACATTGCCCGGTACGCTGCTTATACGGCAGGGCTGCCGTTCGTGTCCGTTCCGACTGCACCGTCCGTCGACGGCTTCACTTCAAGCGGCTCGCCGCTCATTATCCGGGGCAATAAGCTGACAATACGGGTAGTGGGTCCGGCGGCTATATTTGCCGACACGAATATTCTGAAGGCTGCGCCTGCGCCCATGATCGCGGCCGGATTCGGCGACATGCTGGGCAAGTATACCGCGCTGTTCGATTGGAAGTTCGGGCGTATAACCGCCGAAGAGCCTTACTCGCCGGAGATTGCCGGGCTGACTGAATCGGCCCTGCTGGCGTGCGTAAGCCATGTGAAGGAGATCGGGGAGCGGACGGAGGAAGGAATCCGCATTTTGACGGAAGCGCTGATGGAGTCGGGACTTGCCATCCAGCTCTTCGGGCAGTCTCATCCCGCATCCGCCGCAGAGCATCATCTGTCCCATTATTGGGAGATGGAATATATCCGCACCGGCCGGCGGCAGCTGCTTCACGGGGCAAAGGTCGGCGTAGCCTGTGCCGAAATATCGGCGCTGTACCACGAAATCGCCGCCAGACCCGAGATCCGGAATGGCGCCAAATGGGATCAGATCCGCAAGGAGATCGACCGTGTTCCGGGCCCGGATGAGATTCGCGCGCTGCTGCGCGCCGTTCACGGACCGTCAACGATAGAAGAGCTTGGGGTGAGCGGCGATCTGCTTCGGCGCAGCCTGGAGGAGGCCCATGTAATCCGCTCTAACCGGCATACGCTGCTGCGCGCGCGGAATGAGGGCGGGCTTAATCTGCAATAAGACTGTTCCGGAAGTAGTCTATCCGAAAGACTATGATGTAAGTTATATACATCATGAGAACATTTGTTCTATAATGGCGGATGAGAAAACCATCCGGAGGGAAACCATGAATCTGCACAGAAGATTTGCCAAATTAAATGATGTCGATTTGTTCTACCTGGATACCGGTAGTAAGGGACCGGCTATCCTCTGTCTTCATGGCAGATGGGGCAGAGGGGAGACCTGGTACGACTTCATGCAGCGATATGGAGATAGATACCGGATCATCGCTCCGGATCAGCGAGGCCACGGCTGGAGCGGCAAGCCATTGTGCCGATACACCGCTGAGGAAATGGCTGATGATATGGTTCAATTGTTAAAGGTGCTGGAGATTGATTCCGCGATCGTAGTGGGGCACTCGATGGGCGGACAAGTCGCCGGTTACCTGGCTGCTCTCGATCCGAAGCTAGTAGAGGCGCTGGCCATTCTGGACAAGTCTCCTGCCGGACCAGCCGAGCGCTGCCGTATCCCCTTGAGCGAGATTAAGGCGACAGACCCTGTTACGAAGGACTGGCCGCTGCCTTTCGACTGCTTGAAACAAGCGGATTATTACATCCGGAAAGAGGCGACTACGGAGATAAGCTATTCCTATTTCATGAGCAGTCTGATTGAAACGCCGGAAGGCTACAACATGCTGTTCAGCACGGAGGCGATGGCTCTCGGTATCGCCTACAATCAGGATTGGCATCACTTGCTGCCATCCATTGAATGTCCGGTGCTGCTTGTCAGAGCCAAAGACAACGAAGCCGTCCCCGACGAGGAATTGTCCAGGATGCAGGCCCTCATCGCCAATTGTCGGTCGTATACGATGTCGCATCCCCACCATAATGTGTATTTGAGTGACAAGGAAGAGTTCTATACTTGTTTTGACGAATTTCTGCGTTCCATCTAAATAGAACCGCAGTCCGGAGGCCGAAATGGCTCATGGACTGCGGTTCTTTTCAGAAGAAAATAAAGCAGGAGAACTGTATTGTTGCATCATCTGGCCTGGTATGGTCCGAGTCACTCAGCCTTTCCGATTATGTTGCGCGGTTCACCTGAGAAAAAATCATCTGGCATGTGGTCGCGCCCAGCTTTTATCTGCAAAATGGCTTTGAGCTCTATAAGAGAGCGGATGAACGCATGTATCGTATCGGATTGAGAAAGATGCTATGCCGAATACGAAAAAAGGAAGTCGACCATCTCGTTGGCCGGCCTCTAATTATCCTATTGCGCGGTCAGGATTTGTGGACCTTCAGCCGTGATGGCGATCGTATGCTCGTATTGGGCGGCGAGCTTGTGATCCAGTGTCCGCGCGGTCCAGCCATCCGGATCTATTGTCATGTAGTAGCTGCCTTCGGTGATCATGGGCTCGATCGTGAACACCATACCTTCCTTGATGCGGAGGCCTTTGCCGGGCTTGCCGACATGCATATAAGTCGGCTCCTCGTGCAGGTCCCGGCCGATGCCATGGGCGAGAAGGTCACGCACGACGCCGAAGCCGTGCGATTCCGCATGCTGCTGAATCGTGCTCGTCACGTCGCCGAGCCGATTGCCGGGCTGTGCCTGCGCGATGCCGAGGTCAAGGCATTCCTTCGTGACGCGCATCAGCTTCTCGGCCGTCGGCGAGATGTTGCCGACCGCATAGCTCCAAGCTGAATCGCCGAGCCAGCCGTCGAGTTCCGCGACCGTGTCGATCGTCACGATATCGCCTTCCTCAAGCGGCTTATTGCTAGGGAAGCCATGCGCGATCACGTCGTTGACGGAGGCACAAGTCGCATAGGGATAGCCCTTGTAGCCCTTCTCGTATGGCTTGGCCCCATGCTTCAAAATAATGTCCTCGAATATGCGCTCAATCTCGTTCGTCGTGATGCCCGGTTTGATGAGCGGGGCGATTGTACGATGGCATTCGGCCACCACTTGGCATGCCTTGCGGATGGCCTCGATTTCATACTTGCTTTTTAAGATAATCATGTTCGTATCAGGACTCCTTCGTAATAGCTCGCATAGCGAGTTCGGCGATCCGATCGACGTCCAGGTCGGAATTGCCCGCATAGTAGTGCAGCCCGCAGCAGCCGACCAACACGGCAAGCATATAGTTGAAGCTGTCGTCTTCGTACTGGGAGATCGATTGGAGTGGAACGTATAGCCGTTCCATGAATCGTCTCTTGGCGGTGTGTCGATCCTTCTCAGGCAAGCCTGCAAAATGTTCCGCCGCCATTTTGTAGACGAGATATGCGCGGGCGTCCGACTGCCACAGCCGGAGCAGCGCTTTGCAATATGTCAACAGCTGCCTGTCATCAGGGCGGCCCTCGCTGATGTTCGCCCATTCTGCCAGGACTTGCTCGCATCGCTCGAAGCCGCTGTCCAACACATCTTCTATTAATAAATGCCGGTTAGGAAAGTAATGGTAAACCGTGCCGTAACCGAGCTCGGCCTCGCGGGCGACATCGCGAATATCAAAGTTGCCGCCCGTTCGAAAGTAGGTGCGCGCGGCTTTGTCCAGAATTTGTTCTCTGCGCTGCCTGCGTATGAGCTCATTTTGTTCTTTGGTACGGGGGCACATGGGCGCGTGAACCTCCTTATATTGACCTGCAAATTTGTCGATATAAAGATGATAACGAATGTGCCGGAGAAATTCAAATGATCTGTTGGTGTTTGATGAAACAAAGTACTGAAAAATGAAGAACTTGACCGTGATAATAAAGTTGTAGACTGAGCGCTGGCGTTAATCTAAAGTCAGTCTACAACCCAATAGCGCTTGCTGTTAACGGGGATCACTTAAGTGCAGATCTCTCGCTGGTGCAGGTCTCTCGCTAGTGAAGGTCTCCCGCTATTCGAAAAGGAGTGACCCTTCCCGCCTCAGCTCGGCGGAGCCAGGAAATTCACCGATTCCGGCTTCTGTCTGCGGAACGTGCCCGGTGTGCAGCCCACCCAGGCCGAGAACTGGCGGATGAAGCTCTGGGCGTTCACATAGCCGAGCCGGTAAGCGATCAGTTCGATGGAATCGCTGCTTCGCTCCAGCATCTGCATCGCCTCCTGCTGCTTGAGAATCATCAGGTACTGGCGGGGGGACATGCCGTATGCCTGGCTGAACAGACGGTGGCAGTGGCGGCGGCTGATGTTCAGCCGGGCCGAAATTTCCTCCAGCCAGTTGCTTGCTTCGGCTTCTGCGGAGGTGTCCGATCCTATGAGGGAGACATCCTGCTCGGTGTCCAGCCGCCGGTGAAGCATGCTCTCAATCTCCCTGGCGATAAGGTACGCCGGTTCCGTCAGCTCTTCGGCCGGAAGAGCTGCGGCAGCTGCGGCAAAATGCTCCTGAATGGTCTCCACCAGCGGGAATACCTTGGTCATAACGGATATGCTGCGGATTCGGTCGCCGTCCAGCGTCTCGAAGAGCTGGCGGATTAGCGGCTTCAACGCTTCATTGAGGCGATGACCGGCCGGGTAGAAGCCTTCATTTACGGTCTGGAACAGATGCAGCAGCTCCTCGTCGCTGACCTGCACATGGGCCACACTGAACGAGGCCTCTTCCGAATCTGTTGTGTCGTAGCCGTGAAGCTGCATTGGCGATACGATCAGAAGGTCGCCCTCCCGGAGTACCTTCTCTGAGCTTCCAGCGAAGGCGTTCAGCTCGCCGCTGCGTACGAGCAGAAACTCGAACATCATATGGTGAATATGCCGGCAGCAGGTCCAGCCTTTCGATACCGAGCGGATATGCGGCGCGTACAGGCAGAGATCTGTGCGGACATGAGGGTAATAGACGGCGTTATCTTTCAAAGCGCCCATACTGATCAGCTCCCTATGACCGATTATGTTTATTCCGGGGCAAAACAAGACCGAATAAGTTAGTGAAGAATACTTCGCCCGGGGCTATACTGGCTTTACGAAAAAAGCCGATTCGGCTGTAGAAGACTTTCTTCCTTCTGAATCCGATTATAAGCGAAAAGGTAGTGAATGTAATGGCAAAAACGGAATCCACCCTGGATTACACCAAATGGTTCCAGGCGGAGAGCGACAATAAAGGGAACAGAAGTCCCTTCGTGCTGCTGTCGCGTCTCTTCCGGGACCATAACCGAAAGCTGGCGCTGTCCGCTTTCTATTATATGCTGAAGACCTCGCCGGTCTGGGTGCTGCCTGTTGTAACGGCCAATATCATCAATATTGTCAGTTACCCGAACCGCCATTCCATGCAGGAGTTCTGGATTAATTTCGCCGTGATCTTCATCGTCATCGTGCAGAATATTCCCACGCATACGATGCATATCAAATATATTAGCCAGGCGGCCCGCCATGTGGAAGCCGGACTTCGCAGCACGCTCGTCCGCAAGCTGCAGCAGCTGTCGCTCGGTTATCACGGTGATATGAACGCAGGGCGCCTGCAATCCAAGGTGCTGCGCGACGTGGAAGCGATCGACTTCCTGTCCCGGCAGATGATGATGACCGTTATTCCGGCAGGCATCAACCTGGCGGTTGTGGTGGGACTGACGCTATACCACAGCTGGATGGTTGCGCTCTTCTTCGCACTGATGGCTCCGACTTCGATTTATCTGGTCCGCCTGTTTCGTTCGCGGATGTCCCAGCGTAACCGTGAAGTACGCCGGAATATTGAAGAAATGTCCGGCAAGGTATCGGAGACAGTGGAGATGATCCCGGTTACCCGCGCGCACGGTCTGGAGGAGGTCGAAATCCGCAAGGTCGACGCTGCGCTGGAAAATATCCGCCAGCGGGGACATATGCTTGATGTGCTTGAGGCCTATTTCGGTTCTTCCAGCTGGGTTGTGTTCCAGCTGTTTCAGGTCGGCTGTCTGTTCTTCACCGCCTATCTCGCGCATCTGGGGTATATGGAGATCGGCGATATCGTCATGTACCAGGGCTTTTTTAACATGATCATCGGGTCGGTGACCTCCATCCTGAACGTGTATCCGAACCTGGTCAAAGGCATGGAATCCCTGCATTCTGTCTCCGAGGTGCTGCTGTCGAACGAGACGGAGGAGTACAAGGGCCGCACGAAGCTGGACGCAGTCGACGGAGCATACAGCTTCCGGGGTGTCGGCTTCCGCTATTCGGAGTCCGAGCGGCATGTGCTGAAAGATTTCTCGCTGGATATCCGGGCGGGCGAGACGATCGCCTTCGTCGGGGAATCCGGTTCGGGCAAATCCACCATCCTGAATCTCATTATCGGCTTCTACAAGCCCCAGAGCGGGATCATCAAGGTGGACGGCGTTCCGATGGATGAGCTGAGCATGAGGCAGTACCGCCAGTCGCTGGCGATTGTGCTTCAGAACAATATTCTGTTCTCGGGTACGATCCGTGAAAATATAACGTACGGCCTGCCGAACATCAGCGATGAGCAGGTGCAGCAGGCGGTATACATGGCCAATCTGCAGGATGTGATCGACAGTCTGCCCCAAGGGCTGGAGACATCCGTCGGCGAGCATGGCGGCAAGCTGTCCGGCGGCCAGCGGCAGCGGATTGCCATTGCGCGGGCGCTCGTCCGCGATCCGAAGATTATCATCCTGGACGAAGCAACCTCGGCGCTGGATAACGTATCGGAACGGCATGTCCAGAGCGCGATCGAGCGGCTGATGCATGGCCGGACCACCTTTATCGTGGCGCATCGGCTGTCCACTATCAAGAATGCAGATCGGATTGTCGTTATGAAGCAGGGGAAGATCGTGGAGGTCGGCAGCTACGACGAGCTGCTTGAAATGAAGGGCGAGTTCTTCAAATTGAAAAATATGTGAGCAGGGTTCCGTCTTCCCGGTGTCGAAGTGAGAATGTCTGGGAGGGAAAGATCATGACACTTATTTTAGGCTATCAATTTGAGGAGTACTCCATTCCGCTGGCGTTCGCAGGACGCTACCTCATCGTGGAGCAGGCGCCGGACGGACTGATGGTCAGCGTGCTGCTGGACCACGAGGAAGCGCCGGTCTTCGATATTTTGAAGAATGAGCCGATCGGCAATCCTTATTCAAGTGTTGTTAACTCGGTTCCCGGCGTATTCGACGTCAAGGACAACACCGGGCGGCCTGTCTATCAGCTGCAGGTAGGAGCCGAGATCAAAGCGGTTCTGTATCTGGAGAGCGGTGAGGAACTGGAGGTGTCTTTAACCAAAGACAGCATCCGGGCCGGCAAGCTGGATATTCCGAACACGTTCAATCCGGCGGTCATCGGGGCGAAGGTCAGTCCCGGCGGCAGCGTCGGAGTCGGCAATTATGTGCCGTACAGCCTGCTGAAATGGTTCAAATAGAAGACGAAGAGGGCGGCCTGAGGGCCGTTCTTTTTTTGCGTAGAATGCATTTGAGGAAAAATGAACCTTTATCGCCTCCCGATTGTCTTAAGGGTGAAGAAAGGGGAAAGGGAGGGATACAGTGGATAACCGGGAATTGTTCGAGGCTTACAACAAGGACGTATACAAAACCTGCCTGTATATGGTTCGCGACCCGGCGGATGCCGAGGATTTATGTCACGATACTTTTATAACAGCTTTCCGCAGCAGGACCGATAACATCGGGCAGCACAGAGCCTGGCTCATCCGGATCGCCGTCAACCGATGCCTAAACCATCTCAGACGCAAGAAGCTCTTCCGGTTCAAAATCGAGTCCAATCTGCCCCGGTTCGCCCCGGCTAACGATCTGTCAGCGGAACAGCGGGCGGAAGAGCGGGCAAGCCGGTCGGAGTGGGCAGAGGTGATGAAGGAGCTTCCCGTCAAAGTCCGGGCGGTTATCGTCCTTCGATTTGTGCATGACATGACACTCTCGGAAGTTGCGGACACGCTATCGATTCCGGTCGGAACGGTCAAATCGAGGCTCCACAAGGGACTGAGGCAGGTAAAGGGCATATTGGAGAAGCAGGAGCGTGCGATTGCGAGAGAGGAGGATACCCGTGAAGGATGCAGAGCGGTTAGCGGCACTCAAATTAAGTGAAGAGAATATCCGTTATCCCGATTTTAACCGAATGTGGGAGTCGATTGAACGAGACCGGCTGCTTACGGAGCAGACGAACAGCGTGATGTCAGAAGGGCCGGACGTGAAGTGGAGCTGGTCTGGACCAGAAAACAATGAAACACAGCGCAAGGGTCGAAGCTGGGGCAAAATGACGATTGCGGCCTCGGTCGCCGTGCTGCTGATCGCCGCTCCTGTCTATGCGGCCGTGCATGGGGACTGGGGACATCTCCTGACAAGCAAGCCCGGCATCCAGTCCGCGCTAGACCGGAATCTCGGGCAGAAGCTGGGCCAGACCATGACCATGAACGGCATTAAACTGAATCTTGAAACGGCATTTGTGGACGAGAACCGGACGGTTATCCTGTTCACGCTGGATGTAGGCAAACGGGCGGAGACGGATTTTTGGAAGTTCGGGGATCTCTACATTGAGAGTGAGCAGGGGAATAAACTCGGTGAAGGATATAATTATTTGCAGTGGGATGAGCAGAAAGGCCGTTATAACGGATATTTCGAAACCGAGTGGTCGCCAGATACCGAAACCGCCAAGGTAAGGCTGGTCGCAGAGGGGCTTACGGCATACAGCTTGGGAGAACAGGACATTTCCTTGAATCCATCGTCGAACGCGTCACAGAGCTTTAAAGTAGGCAAGGAAGGGATTAAGGAGATTGCCGTACAGACATTCCGGATGGATAGCGGGAAGACCCTCTTCGCGTCCACCGTTTTATTCGATCGTCCTGAGGCCAAGGAATGGACGTATCCGCAGATTGCGCTGTTTCATGGAGAAGAAGCGGTTCAGCAGCTGTCTGGATCGATGTTCGGGACGCCGGATGAAAATGGGAATTACACAACCCAGCAGTATTATCAAACATCAGACGCCACGGCTGCGGGAGCCTCCTTCAAATTGCAGTATTGGCAGCTTGAGCAGTCGGTATCCAAGCCCTGGAATTTTGATCTGACGCTAAGCAAAAAACAGATGGAGTTCGGAACAACAATTACGCCGCTGAATGTTCCGCTGGAGCCGGGGAACAACGCGCTCAAAGTCGAGAAAATGGTCGTTACCCCGACCCAAATCCGGGTAGGCATTCGAAGCAGCAAGCTTCCTTATAATTTCCCCTATCAGAAATACAGACTGGAAATCGATGGACGGACGCTGGAGGCTGCTCCGTATTACTCTGCCGTGCAGGGTGATCTGGGTTATAGAGGCTACCAGTTCGAAATGCCGTCAGATCTGATTATCAAGAAAGACAGCCATATCGTGTTGGTGGGAGTCTTTAAGGTTAATTATGTCGAGGATCAGCAGACTGCGTTCCGGCTTACGGGAATTGATGAAGAGAAGCGGCATCTGAATGCCGTGATCGGCGGTTACCCGGTAACCTGGACTTATTACATGAAGGGCTCCGATCTGTATGTGGAGAGCAGCAGTGACAATACCCTGTTCGGAGGGGTCAATCAAACCTTCATTATGCAAGACGGCCAGCGGCTGCTGGGGAAAGTGCAGAAATACGGCATCGACGGGCAAAAAGACAATCATGCGATTGATGTGTACAAAGGCTTCAAAGGAAGTGAAGCGGAGGTTCATATGTTCTTCTATACGACGAACGAACCGGAGAAAGAGACGAGAGTGACGCTGCAATAAGGCCATTGAAGGAAGTGATGGTCGGGCATCAGAAGAGTCATATTAGAGGTTTGACTGGGGGGCCGTATCGGCCCCTCATTTTGATGTGGACGGAACCACTACAATTGACAACACCTCTGTATCTTGATTAGTCTTACTGTACAAGAGCGGGAGCCCGAATCCCGGAAAGGAAGAGGACATGCACGAAATCACACGCTGCGGGTGGGTGAACACCGATCCGCTGTACATCGCCTACCACGACGAGGAATGGGGCAAGCCGGTCTATGATGACCTGAAGCTGTTCGAGCTGCTGATGCTGGAGGGGATGCAGGCGGGCTTGAGCTGGTACACGATTCTTAAAAAAAGAGAAAATTACCGAGAGGCCTTCGACCTGTTCGATCCGGAGAAAATTGCGGCTTATGACGATAACAAGGTAGAAGAGCTGATGGGCAATTCCGGCATCATCCGGAACCGCCTCAAAATCAAGGCGATCATTACCAATGCCCGTGTGTACGGCGAAATCATGCGTGACGAAGGCAGCTTCGGCGGTTATTTGTGGAGCTTCGTCGGCGGCTCGCCGGTTATCAACAACCCGGCTTCTTTAAGTGAGGTTCCGGCCTCGACGCCCCAGTCAGACGCTATGAGCAAGGCGCTGAAGAAGAAGGGGATGAAATTCATCGGCTCGACGATCTGCTATGCTTTCATGCAGGCATCCGGCATGGTGAACGACCATGTAACGGCCTGCTGCTTCAGAGAGAGCGGGCGGTAGACCGGTGACGGGCCTGGCCGTCAATCCCGCTGGTCACTCCCTGTAATTAACCGCCGGTTTGTCCCGGGAGCCGCCCTTAAGGTATAATAACGGGGATAAAGGTATAATAGCGGAGATACAGATATTATAGCGAGACATAGTGAATTAATGGGATATAGTGAATTGAGGAGGCTTATGCAGTAATGCTGTGGCATGAATTGACGATACATACAACTGAAGAATCCCAGGAGATGATTTCCGCAATGCTCCATGATGCGGGGGCGGGCGGGGTATCTATTGAGGAATCCGGTACGCTGGCCAAGCAGCGGGAGACGAGATACGGCGAGCTGTACGACGAGCCGCTGAACGATATCCCGGAAGGCGAAGCGGTGATTAAGGGCTATTTCTCCGAGGGCACGCCGATGGATGAAATATGCGGGGAGCTGGCGCCCAAGATTGCCGAGCTGAAGGATTTCGGCATTGATCCCGGCAGAGCCGAGATCAGCTGGAAGACGGTCGATGAGGAAGACTGGTCTCATGCCTGGAAGCAGTACTTCAAGCCGCTGCGCGTCAGCGACCGACTTACGATCAGGCCGGTGTGGGAAGACTACACGCCGGCAAGCCCTGAGGAACAGATCATTCATCTGGACCCGGGCATGGCGTTCGGCACCGGCACTCATCCGACGACAGCCCTTTGTCTGCGGGCATTGGAGAAGGCGATCAAGGGCGGGGAAGAAGTGATCGACGTCGGCACCGGCTCCGGCATTCTCGCGGTAGGCGCGGTGCTGCTCGGCGCGAAATCGGTGCTGGCGCTGGACCTCGATCCGGTCGCCGTCAAGAGCGCCATAGAGAATGTGGAACTGAACGGCCTGCTGGACCGCATCTCGGTCAAAGAGAGCGATCTGCTCTCCCTGCTCGGCGGCGAAGGAGCGGCTGAGAAGCCGGAAGGCGCCATGTGGCCGACCGCCAGAGCACCCCGGCAGCAGGACGAAGGGGAGCATCTGGAGACGAACGGAGAGAAGCCGGGCGATGACGGCTTTGACGCTGTGTCCGCGGCAGCGGATTCATCCGGTGCTCGCGCCGGTTTGAATGTCACGCTTCCCGTCCGGATCATTGTGGCCAATATTTTGGCCGAAATCATCGTGCTGTTTACGGACGATGTGTACCGCGCGCTTCAGCCGGGAGGTATCTATATCACCTCAGGTATTTACAAGGACAAGGAAGAGCTGGTCAGACAGGCGCTTATCGCCTCCGGATTTGAGATCAGTGAAGTTACGAAGGAAGAAGATTGGGTGGCGTTTACAGCCGGAAAGAGGTAGAAATGGATTTCTTAAGCCAGATTATTCGTATTCCGCTGGACCAGCTTCCGTTCGTTCTGATAACGATCCTGGTTGCTTTTACGGTGCATGAGTTCAGCCACGCTTATTTTGCGAACAAGTTCGGCGATCCGACTGCCCGGCTGCTGGGACGGATGACGCTGAATCCAGCGGTGCATTTTGATTTCTTCGGCATCATCCTGCTGCTGATCGCCGGCTTCGGCTGGGCGCGCCCTGTGCCGGTGAACCGGGACAACTTCAGCCGCGGGCGGCTGATGGGGATTATCGTATCGGCGGCGGGCCCGATCAGCAATCTGCTGCTGGCGATTCTGGGCTGTCTCGTGTACGGTCTGCTGCTGGGAATAGGTGTTGTTAATGCTGTTCCCTCAGGCAAAGGGCAGGAGGCGATCCATCTGTTCTTCAGTGTTTTTTCCTATTGGAATTTCTTTCTGTTTCTGTTCAACCTTATTCCGCTGCCGCCTCTTGACGGCTACCGGATCGTCGAGGATCTTGCGCCGCGCAGCGTAAGGGGCAGACTCCAGCGGTTCGAACAATGGGCGATGTTTCTGTTCCTGCTGATCGTCTTTATTCCGGCTCTTCGGGCTTACACGATCACGCCTCTAACTGTTTGGGCAATTAATATGTACCTGGATTTCCTAAATTTTTTCTATAATCTTTTTAGCTGACAGATGTGGGCGGGGTTGTTCATGAGGCCCCAAACGTTGTATCATAGCATAGGATTGGTTATACAGTGACAATAGAACGGCGGCGGTGCCCGGCAGGCGAGGGACGCCGCCGTTTTCGCCTGAAATATAAGCTTAAGAGAACAGGATGTTGATGCACATGCAGCGGTATTTCATACCGAAGGATAGTTTCGGTGAGGGTACAGTTACGATCGGCGGCGAGGACGCCCGCCATATCGCCAGAGTCATGCGGGGAAGACCCGGAGACAAGCTGATTGTCAGCGACGGCGCCTCGCAGGAGGCGCTCACGGAAATCGCCGAAATCGGGGAAGGTGTCGTTACCGCCGCCATCCTCGAAATGCTGCCGATGACGCATGAGCCGAAGGCCAAAATTACGGTGGCGCAAAGTCTCCCGAAGGGCGACAAGATGGAGATCGTGATCCAGAAATGCACCGAGATCGGCGCGGCCGCCTTCGTGCCGTTTCTGTCCGAGCGGACCATCGTGCAGTACGATGAACGCAAGGAAGGCAAGCGCCTGGAGCGGTGGCGCAAAATCGCCAAGGAAGCGGCGGAGCAGGCGCATCGCAATATCGTGCCCGAGATTTCTGCGCCGCTGTCTTGGAAAGAGCTGCTGAAATCGGCCGAAGGCTATGCTGCCGTCTTTTTCTGCTATGAGAAGGAAGAGGGGCTGCAGCTGCGCACGGCAGTCGCTCCCTGGGCGGAGCGGCTTAAGAATGGCGCTGAAGAGAACGCTGTACTCGTGATCGTCGGCCCTGAAGGGGGCTTCAGCGAGGATGAATGCCGCGAAGCGGAGGAAGCGGGCGCGGTGTCCGTCGGTCTGGGCAGACGCATCCTGCGCTGCGAGACGGCGGGCATGGTGGCTGCGGCTTGTATTTTATATGAAACCGGAGAAATGGGGGAAGCCTGAAAATGCCATCCGTAGCGTTTTATACGTTGGGCTGCAAAGTTAATTTCTACGACACCGAGGCCATCTGGCAGCTGTTCAAACAGGAAGGCTATGAGCAGGTGGACTTTGAAGGACAAGCCGATGTGTATCTGATCAATACATGCACCGTCACCAATACGGGGGATAAAAAAAGCCGGCAGATGATCCGGCGCGCCGTGCGCCGCAATCCGGAAGCGATCGTGGCGGTAACGGGCTGCTACGCGCAGACATCGCCAGGCGAAATTCTGGACATTCCCGGCGTCGATCTCGTCATCGGCAACCAGGACCGCGACCAGATCATGACGCATGTGAACAGCATCCGGGATTCGCGCCAGCCGGTGAACGCGGTCCGCAATATTATGAAGACCCGCGAATTCGAGGAGCTGGATGTGCCGGGCTTCGCCGACCGGACGCGCGCTTTTCTCAAGATTCAGGACGGCTGCAACAATTTCTGCACCTTCTGCATTATCCCATGGTCTCGCGGGCTGTCCCGCAGCCGGGACCCGAAATCGATCGTGAAGCAGGCCCATCAACTCGTGGAAGCGGGCTACAAGGAGATCGTGCTGACCGGCATCCATACCGGCGGCTACGGCGACGATCTGGAGAATTACCGCCTCTCCGATCTGCTGTGGGATCTGGATAAGGTGGACGGACTGGAGCGTGTGCGCATCAGCTCGATTGAGGCGAGCCAGATCGACGACAAGCTGATGGACGCACTGAACCGCTCCTCCAAGATGTGCCGGCATCTCCATATTCCGCTGCAAGCGGGACATAATGAGGTGCTGAAGCGGATGCGCCGGAAGTATACGACTGAAGAGTATTTGGCCAAAATGGAACGTATCCGCCAGGCGATGCCGGATGTGGCGATCACGACTGATGTCATCGTGGGCTTCCCGGGTGAGACCGACGAGATGTTCCGGGCAGGCTACGACTTCATGAAGCAGATCGGCTATTCCGAAATGCATGTATTCCCGTATTCGAAGCGTACCGGCACGCCTGCCGCCCGGATGGAGGATCAGGTGGACGAGGACGTCAAGAATGAGCGCGTCCAGCAGCTGATCGACCTGTCCGAGGACATGCAGCTGGCCTATGCCCGCCGGTTCTTGGGACAGACGGTAGCGGTTATCCCGGAGCGCTCCGCCAAGGACGCTCCCGCCCGCAGCATTCAGCACGGCTTCAGCGACAATTACCTGCAGGTGCAGTTCGCAGGCGGCGATGAGCTGCAGGGGCAGCTGTGCCGGGTCAAGATCACGGAAGCGGGCGTGAATGAGTGCAAGGGTGAGCTTGTCTCATCCTCGGATAACGCTCTTAGCGGCGTCGCACGTTAACTCTAACAGGGATTCTATCTCCGCAGTGCGGAGACGGAATCCTTTTTTATATACACGCCCCAATCTACCTGTGAATGCAGGTGAGCAGCAGTCTTACTGTGTTTTGGCAGATTTGAGTGATTTGAAAGGCAGTCTCCACTTCTTAGGCCCGGAGGGCTTATGCTCCATGTATGGAATGAGGCGCGATGAAATAAAAGCGACGATCGGAACGGCCAGAATCACGCCTATGCTTCCCGACAGCCCCTGTACCACCTCAATGCCCACCATCTCCATATTGGACAGCTGGTTGAACGGCACACGGTAGGAATAGATCAGAATCAAGGACTGGAGAGAGCTGCCGGTGAAGGCCAAAATGAGGGTATCGGACATGGTGCCCATCATATCACGGCCAACGTTCATCCCGGAGAGGAATAGCTCTTTCATGCCAAGCTTCCGGTTGGCGGAATATACCTCGTGGACCGACGAAGCGACGGATATGCTCACATCGACGATTGCACCCAGCGAGGCGATCAGAATTCCGGCAAACAGCAGGTCTTTTACCCCCATATGAGTGTCTCTGGCAATCAGGATCAGCGTTTCCGCTTCCTCCGTATTAAGCCCCGAAATATGCGCCAGGCTGCCCGCCAGGGCGGAGACGATGCCGGCGATTGTAACGCCCAGCGTAGTCCCGATGACCGCAGATAATGATTTGGAATTCCAGCCATGTATCAGGAACAGATTGGCGCAGGTCGTGATGACGACCATAAGCACAGAGGCAAAAATCGGTGAGAATCCATGATAAAGCAGTGGAATATATAGAAAAACAATGCAGATCATCGTGTACGCCAAGCCGATAACAGACTTCAAGCCTTTCCGGCCGCCAATGAGCCACATCAGTGCAGCAAAAAGGAAGATAAAAATATACAGTGTCGGAGCCCGATTATAGCTGTACACCCTTACTTCGTATAGGTCCTTATTGGCGGTTTCAATACAGACCATTATTTTCATACCCTTTTTGCCATACACATTAAAACGGTCGCTGAGGTCATTTTTGATCGTTTTGATCTCGCCTTTATGCTCTCCCGTCAAAATTTTGACCTGCAGCATTTGATTGCCCCGGTACAAGCCTTTTAGGACAGGATCTTCCGCGACATTCTCGCTCAATACTGCGACGATTCTCGCTTCCTCGTAATTGATATAGGCAGTTCCTCCCTGTTTAAAAAACTTGCCGGGCTGGTGCGCATTAAAAACATACAGAAATGCAAAAAACGAAAATAAAACAGCTGTCACAATTCCCATACGGACCCATTGGGATTTATTCATCTTCTCGTTCACGCTCACCTTCTACTCCAAACTTGGTTGATTGTAGACGGGCAGTGTAAACGAGTGATGTTTTTTTTGTTAACCCAATATAAAAATGGGGGAGGGCCTGCTCTTTGCATAAGATCAATATTCAGCTAACACTGCCAAAACAAATAAGGACTATTTTAGACGATAGTACTTAAACTAGAAAAAAGTACTAGATTTTGTGCAAACGTTTGCCCTCGCAGAAAGTGCAGTTTTGCAGCGAATTTGGGAAGGAGGAGCCATACTGTTCAGCAGAAATGGGAGAAGAGATTATCAGGGGGCAAGAAGAAAAAGAGATTCGTGACAGGAGGATGCAAGAATTGTTGAACAAATATCAATTCCGCAAGTTTATCGCAGCGATGTTGGCCGTTACCCTGCTGGTGTATACGCTGATCGCGCAAGGCGCGGTTCAGTCGGTAAAGGCCGATAGCAGCACAGCGCCGGTAAGTCCGGTTTTTAATAACGATGGAACGGTAACCCTGCAGACCTATTCCGTTACGGATGCAGTGTATATCAACGGCAACTTCTCGAAGAACTGGGGTGAGTTCAAGCCTTTGACCACCTCCGGTACGATCGATGTGAACGGCGTTACGAATAACGTATTCACTTTTACACTCACAACGGATGATCTTAATCGATGCGGAGGCGTCATTCAGTATAAGTTTGCTCCGGAACCGAAGTGGGGTAAGGATTTTACGGATTTCCTGAACGCCAGTCCGAAGATCGGCGGGAATTCCGTTGTCTATTTCATCAAGACGGAAGTGGGTAAGACGCAGATTCAGACCGGACATGCCACTACAGTCAAAGCGTATCGATACCTGGCAGACGGCACTCAGGTCGATTTAACCGACAGTGCGGTATGGACAAGCAGCCAGCCCAAGGTTACGGTGAGCAACGGAACGGTTGCCGTCGACCCCGATGCTCCGCTTGGAATGGTGACCTTGACCGCCACTTACCAAGGAGTGTCCTCTACTGCGACCTTCAATGTCGTGGATGCTTCCTCCGCTTTCGGGGATATTCAGATTAACCCGGGCAGCGACGCGTCCAAACTGAATTTCACCTGGCTTACGGAGAACGATCCTGCAGCTACGGCAAGCACCGTCCAGATTGCTCCCAAGAGCGCAATGACCGGCACGGAGTTTCCGGAGGCGCATACGAGCTTTACCGGGACCGCTTCGGCGGCATTCAGCGGCTACACAACCAATAAGGTGAGCGTTACCGGCCTGCAAAAATCGACGGAATATGTATACCGCGTCGGGGACAGCAACACTTCGAAATGGAGTCAGGTATACAGCTTCACCACGAAGGACACCAGATCCTATGAATTTCTTCTGTATGGCGATCCGCAGTTAGGCGCGAGCTCGGGCGGAAATATTGCCGCAGACACGGCTGGCTGGCAAAACACCTTGACGAAATCCACTACGGTGTATCCGAATGCAGGCTTCCTGATGTCCGTCGGCGACCAGGTCAACGATGCGGAGAACGAGCTTCAGTATACGAGCTTTTTTTCACCGAATGAGTTGAAACGCTATCCTCTCGCGACCGTGTCAGGGAACCATGATAACAACATCAATTACACGTACCACTACAACCAGCCCAATGAGTCCAGCCAATACGGCGTAACCGATGCGGGCGGCGATTATTCCTTTACCTATGGCAACACGCTTTATATGATGCTTAACACGAACAACAATAATGGGACAGCCCATAAAGCCTTTATGAAAGAAGCGATTGCCGGCAGTCCGAATGTAAAATGGAAAGTAGTTGCGTTCCACCATTCGATCTACAGCGCCGCGAACCACTCTTTGGAAAGCTATATTACCGATTTGAGAGCGTCGCTGTATCCGGTATTTGACGAGCTTGGCATCGACGTCGTCCTGATGGGCCATGACCACAGCTATGTCCGCACTTATCAAATGAAGGGCGATCAGCCGCAGACGAACCAGACGGTAAATGCAAGCGGCGATGTAGTCAATCCGACAGGCACGCTGTATGTTACGGCCAACTCGGCCAGCGGCAGCAAATACTATGAACTGAAGCCAGCTCCGGAGCCTTATTCCGCTCTGCGGGAACAATTCCATGCGCCAAGCTTCTCACATGTCAGCGTTACGGACACCAGCTTTTCGATCGATACATACAAAATTGACTCCACAACAGGCGAACTATCGACCGTTGACACCTATACGATTGTGAAGGGCGATACGAACCCGGCAGAACCGGCTGTTCCAGCAGCACCGACAGGGGTGACAGCTACCGCACTTAGCACCAGCAGCATTCAACTCGACTGGCAGGCTTCCGCGAATGCAACGGGATATAACGTGTACCGGGCGAATGCCGGCAGCAGTACGTTTACCCTGCTCAACAGCACGCCGATAACGGCACATACCTACACTGACAGCTCGCTCACAGCGTCGACCACCTATCAATACAAAGTCGATGCCGTAAATAATGCGGGCAGTTCACCAGATTCGGCTATTGTATCTGTAACAACAAAAGCAGGAAGCGGTGGGGGAGGGACTTCTCCGACACCGACACCATCTGCTACACCTTCGCCGACGCCGACATCATCCGCAACACCATCACCGACGAGCTCATCGGCTGTATCAGGTACATTCAAACCATCCTCAACTCCATCACCATCGCCAACGCCAACGCCGACAAGCTCGCCTGCTTCAACACCGACACCATCACCTGCAGGCACCCATACGCAAGCTCCGCAGCAGACATTTACCGATGTGGGTTCGAAATATGCCTGGGCAAAAGCGGCAATTGATATTCTGACTGCGCAAGGAATTATCCAGGGAACCTCGGATCATACATTCGAGCCTGAGAAACCGATTAAACGTGCCGACGCCGTTCTGCTGTTGGTTCGTGCACTGGATTTACAGGGCCAATCGGGTAACAATTTCGCTGATGTTGCTGGGAACAAGTACTATGCCGACGCATTATCCATCGCCAAGAAAAATGGCATCATCACCGGCACCAGTGACAACCGGTTCTTGCCGAATCAAAGTATAACGCGGCAGGATCTGATGGTCATTATCGCCAGAGCATTGGAGAAGTCGGGCAAGCTCAAGCTCAGCAGCTCCACCACTGAACTGAGCGGATACCGTGACCGTGCCAATGTATCGGAATATGCGGCACCATCCGTCGCAGCTCTGCTGCGGGCAGGAATCGTGAACGGCTATAACTCACAGATTCTGCCTAAACAGCCGGTTACAAGGGCGGAAGCCGCGGTCATCATCTATAACACACTGAAGCAATATCAACAATAGAGCCTCGAAATTCGCCTGGTCTGCCTCGTTTGAGTGCAGGCCAGGCTTTTTCATTGGAGCGATGATATGCGTGCCCGGGTATTTTACAAATTGCAGGCCGGTCTTCATAGTGGGACTAAAGACTCAGTTATTGGCAATAAGGTAACGACTTTGGAAGGGTTGTCCGATAATACTGGAAGAGTGTGGAATGGACCCACGAGACAATTTTCTATCCAAAGGAGACCAAAGATGATTTCGAACAGGAAAATGACCACATTGCTGCTTGTAATGGTGCTTCTGGCGGCGGCCCTATTCCCGGCAGGGGCTTATGCCGCGACCGGAGATGTGTACGCCCTTGATTTCGACAGCTCTGCCAAAGTGGAGTTGACTGTTGGCCAGACTCCGAAGCAGCTCAAGGTGCTTGCGTCGGTTGAAGGCAGCACGTCCAAGAAAGACGTCACAGCAGGCGCGGTCTGGACATCCTCGGACACCGGGGTTGCAACCGTGTCGAGCGGTCTCGTAACGCCGAAGAATAGCGGAACTGCTATGATTACCGCTACATATAACAATACGGTCGCCACCATAGAGGTGAGTGTGACCTATGCCTACAAGAATCTGACGATTACCGCCCCGTCCTCCGGCGTATTCAAGCTGGGCGACAGTGATGATGATCTGCTCGTAAAGGCCACCGCGGTTGGCGGCGATGCGGCAGATACTGTAAATGATGTCACTCAGGATGCGGAATGGAGCAGCTCGAACAGCCAGGTGCTGACCGTCACTAAGGGGCAGCTGACGCTTGTTGGCGAGGGCAGCGCCACCGTTACGGCCAAGTACAAGGGGCTGACTGCAACCTTCAAAGCGACGGTCCTTCTGCCTTATTCCGCATTGGAGCTGAAAGACGGCTCGGGAACGGCAGTGGAGGAGCTGGAGATGCTGGTCGGCGACAGCCCGGTTGCCATTCAGGCGTTCACTAAGGGGACGGAGGCTGAGGACGTTAAGAACGTAACAGACAGTGCGGAGTGGACTTCCTCCAGTCCAACGACAGCCACAGTCGAGAAAGGCAAGATCACACCAGTTGGTACAGGCAAAACCGTCATTACCGTCAAATATCTTGGAGTAACGCAAACAGTGGACGTATATGTCCGCGCTCCGTACGAAGCGCTGCTGCTGACTCCCACAGGCGATCAGAGCTTGTTCATCGGCGAATCGCTGGGCGTGAAGGCCGAGGTTCGCGATGCGATCAACTCGACGCTCAATATTTCGAACACTGCGGTCTGGACATCGGGCAACAAGCTGGCGGCAACGGTGACAGCCGGAGATACTCAAGCTGCAATCGCGGCGAAGTCCGCCGGCAGCGCCGTCATCAAGGCCGAGTATAAAGGCGTCAGCCGTGAGCTCAAGCTTACGGTATACCCGACGCTCAGCGATCTGAGCACCGATTCTTCCGAGGTTACGCTGTATACCGGCGAGACGGCATCCCTGCCGAAGGTAAACGGCACCAAGCTGGATGGAACGAAGCTGGAGATCGGCTCGGAGCTGGAATGGACGTCCGCGAATGAAGACACTGCAATGATCAAGGACGGCAAAATCGTAGCCGGCAAAGCGGGAACAGTAGTGCTGACCGGTAAAATCAAAGCCAATGATGCTGTTACCAGCGCATCCGCTATCCGGACGAAGAGCGTAAGCGTCACGGTGACGGTGAAGGAGAAGGTGCTGGTGCTGCTTGGTCCTGAGGACAAGCTTGGCGCAGTCACCGGCGAGGAGACGCAGCTTCCTACCATAACGGCTGTGATGGAAAGCGGCGAAGAGAGAGACGTAACGAGTGAAATTGAATGGACGGTATCGGGAACGAGCGCCGTCATCAAGCAGGGGACTTCCGGCAAGATTCTTAAGGGGCTGACGAAAGGCTCCGTAACGCTGAAGGGCACTTATTCCAACAAAACAATCAGCATTCCGGTCGTAGTCGAACAGAAGATCATCAAAATCGACGTCGATCCGGCTACGCTGGAAATGAATATCAAAGGTTCGAAGTCAATTAAAGCGACCGGCTACACTTCAGCCGGCAAGACCGTCAATCTGTCTTCGACCATGAATTGGGTATCGTCCAATCCAACGGCTGCTACGGTGAAGGGAACCACGGTCAAAGCGCTGGCAGAAGGAACGACGACACTGACAGGTTCGTACCAGGGCATTGCCGTCTCCGTCAAAATATCGGTTGTTCCGAAGCTGACCAAGCTTACCGTAAGCGAGAAGAGCCTGAAGCTTGCTCCCGGAGGATCGAAGTCGGTGGCAGTAACGGCTGAATATGATACAGGCAAGACGGCCGTAGTAACAGGCGCCGTTGTCTGGACCAGCTCCAAGCCATCGGTGGTCAGCATTTCCCAGAACGGAACGATCACTGCGCTGGCAAAGGGAACGGCATCGGTGAAAGGGAAGTTTGGGACGAAGACGATCACTGTCAGTGTGACGGTAAAATAAAATTGATAGCTCGAAGCAGCAATAAGCAAACGGGACGAAGCGGAAGATTTTCCGGCTTTGTCCCGTTTGCGTTTGTCTGCTGTTTTGGCATTTTATGATGACTTTTGGGACAGGCCCGATAAGCTAGCGAGTAACATTAATATAATACGTCCAGGTAAGTACACCGCTTGAATCATAAGCTTTTATCGTAGCACTCCCTACTTTCAATCCCGTTACCCAACCATACTGAGAGACTGATACAACATCACTCCCAGAAGTCACAACGAAAGAACTGCCTGAAACTATTATTGAGTAGCCAACTTTTAAATCTTTATAAGTTACTCCTGCTGCTTCTGCTGTAGTTGGTGAGATCAAAGACCCACCTGCTGCAGCAGTGAACAATAATGTTGTAGCAACAATAGCGCCAAAAATCTTTTTCACAAAAACGCCTCTCATAAATGGAATTAATTTCATGATAATGGTATCAACATTCCAGAATTATGGCAATAATTAAAATTTATCCCAATTAATATTATATATTGAAAAAACGATAACCCATATCACGTCCTATATAAAAATGCCCTCTGCATTCCCATGGTCGGGCGCGGGGGGCCAAACTCTATTCTGAATAATAAACTAGGCGTTCTGAATATAGTGGCAAAACTTCCAGCCTTAAATAAGAATTCACACTATCGCGTATATGTCTAAAGATCCCGGCGACCCCGGGAGAGACGCAGGTCAACCCTCTTCCACAGCGGAAGATAGCAAAAAGGCAGGGCGAGCAATGAGCAGCCGATATTGAAGATCGTCTGCGAATGCGCGATCTGGGCCGCCGGTCCGCCGCCGATCAGCTCGGCGGCTCTCAGCAGCAGCCCGGTGAAAGGCAGAAAGAGAAGCGCTCCCCCAGCATTCAGCACGACATGCGACCAGGCGACGAAGACGCCGGAGATGCTGCCGCCAACGGAGGCAATGACGGCCGTAATGCAGGTGCCGACATTGGCGCCAAGCACGATAGCGATGCCTATGTGCGGAGGAAGCGCTCCGGAGGAAGCCACGCCCATCGTCATGCCGATGGTGGCCGAACTGCTGTGGAGCAGCGCGGTCAGACAGGCTCCGGCCGCGAAGCCCCAGAGGACGCTCTCGGACGCCCGGTCCAGAAACCAGCGGAACATGCCGCTGCTCTGCAGGGCAGGGCCGATCGACTGCATCACCGAGATGCCCCACAGCACGAGCGCAAAGCCAGCGGCGGCAAGGCTGATGAATTGCAGCGGCCTGGAGAGGGCGATCGCGGCGCCCGACAGGCGCGAGCCGGCTGTGGGCAGCTCGCCGGCCGTCACTGCTGCGGCCCATAGCGTAAGGGAGACCGCCAGCAGAGGTCCGGCGAAGCGGGCAATTTCCAGACCGGCCAGCTCGGTGGTCAGGCAGGTCCCGATGTTGCTGCCGAGGATGATGCCCAGGGTACGGCCGAACGAGAGCAGCCCGGCATTGACCATGCCGATCGCAAGCACAGTAACAGCGGTGCTGCTCTGTAGCAGAGCCGTTACCACGCTGCTGGTCAACATGCCCATAAGCGGAGTCGAAGTTGCTCTGCCGAGAGCGTCTTCGAGAATCGGCCCGGCCAGCTTGGACAGCGCCGCTTCCATCAGCTTCATTCCGGCGAGGAAGATCACGATGCCGTACATTACAGGGAACAGCAGGTCGCTGAACATGGTTGTGCTCTCCTTTGCTACAGTATTCCGGTGCAGAAAAGCAAGTCCGCTCCTCGACATTCCGAAGGGATGGTTCCAGGGACATTGCACATATTTTGAATCCGGTGGAAACTTAAGGGTGGCATTCATCCGCGCGATCCTGTATTCTTCTATTTGTCGCGAAAATAAAGGGCCGGCGCTGGCCGGCATGGATTTCAATATAGATACCATCCCTGAAGAGATTCAGAGATCGCTGTTTTGTAATCAATGTATGAGTCCGGAAAGCTGGACATGACTTCGCCTACCTATGAAAGGCGGCTTCAGTTTGAACTGGGCAACCGGTGCGGACCCGATGATGCCGGGGTCTCCCGCAGATGTCGTTTCGGACGGGCGTCCCGCCGCAACAATGACATTCATGAAGAATTTGGATAGAGGAGTTGGAGCAAGTGGCAAGTGTAATTTTGCAGCGCACCCGTAAAAAAAGGCTGGAAGCGGGACATCCGTGGATTTATGCCAGCGAAGTGGAGACGGTTGAGGGCGAACCTTCCGCAGGGGGCTTGGTCGAGGTGCTGAACCATCAGCGCAAATATTTGGCGACCGGTTACTATAACCCGGCGTCGCAGATCCGGATTCGTGTCGTATCTCACCGTCCTGTCGAGGACATGGACACAGACTTCTTCGAGGAGCGCTTCGCCAGCTGCCTGAAGCACCGCGAGCGATTTCTGCCCGGAGAGACGGCCTACCGGCTTGTGTATGGGGAAGCGGACTTTTTGCCGGGTCTGATCGTCGACCGTTTCGGCGACGTGCTCGTTGTGCAGCTGCTGACGCTCGGAATGGATCTTCGCCGGGAGCAAATCGTTGAAGCGCTGGTGCGGGTTATGCAGCCGAAGGGCATCTATGAGCGCAGCGACGTGTCGGTGCGGGAGCTGGAGGGACTGGAACAGAAGACGGGTCTCCTGTACGGCGAAGCCCCTCGCCATGTTACGGTAACAGAGAACGGCCTAAAGGTAATCGTCGACATCGAACAAGGCCAGAAGACCGGATACTTTTTCGACCAGCGGGAGAACCGTGCGTCGATCGCGCCGCTCATGACAGGCTGGGGAAGCCGCAGCGGCATTATCCTTCAGGAGATTGAAGGGGAGGACGGCGAACGCCGGACCGTGCCTGTCAACAAGAGCGGCAAAGAGGTCACCTTCCCTTACTGGGACGGGGCGACCGTGCTGGAATGCTTCTCGCATACGGGCAGTTTCACGCTGAACGCCTGCAAATACGGCGCGAAGAAGGTAACCTGCCTAGACGTCTCCGCCCATGCGATCGAGAGCGCGAAGGCGAACGTGGAGCTGAACGGCTTCGGCGACCGGGTGGAGTTCGTCGTGGACGATGCCTTCCAATACCTGCGGAACCAGGTCAAGGGACTTGAAGAGCGCAGCGAGCGGGCATTAACAGCCGAGACAGCCGGCAGCGAGCGGAAAAAGGCCGGAAAGCCCGACACTTCGAAGCCGATGACGGCTGGAGGCGGGCGCACCTGGGATGTTGTCATTCTCGATCCGCCCGCCTTCGCCAAGACAAAAGGGGCGGTCAAAGGCGCCTGCCGGGGATACAAGGACATCAACCTGCATGGCATGAAGCTCGTCAATGAAGGCGGCTATCTCGTGACGGCGAGCTGCTCATACCATATGCGTCCCGAGCTGTTCCTTCAGACCATCGCCGAAGCCGCCGAAGACGCGGGCAAGAGTCTCCGGCTGATCGAGTGGCGGGCCGCAGGCAAGGATCATCCGCAAATTCTCGGCGTGGAGGAAGGACATTACTTGAAATTCGCTATATTTGAGGTTACCTCGAAGTAAATCTTATTTTAGAAATGAAATCGTCAGAAGCGAATGATCAGAAGCCTGGTCAGGTCGCAACAATAAGTGAATAGAGCGGTGAGGAATGTTCTTGAACCTTCTGCTCGCGCATGTATACGGCTGCCGTCCGAATGGAACGGCGGCTTTTTGTCTTGGGCTTCAGCCCGTTGAGTACGCAGAGAAATCCAGCCGTTAGACACGAGGTGATGTTTTTTAGCTTTCTGCATCGTTCAGATGCCAATGCTCGGCGGCAAATGGTAACATAAGGATAGAGGTTGTGGACGCGGAGAACCGTACAAGAAGGCCGGATCATCATCCTGCCGCGTGGAAAGTGGGGAAAGCAGTATGCTCTACAGTGAAGGGAAAATCGCCGTTCGGTGCTTGGAGAACCGGGACCGGGAGCTTCTGGCCGGGTGGCTGTCAGATGACCGGGTGCTGGAATGGTATGAAGGCAGGGACAACCCGTTTGATGCGGAGAAGGTGGACGCCGCTTTTTACAAAAAAGATGAAACGACCCGATGCATCGCCGAATATGAGGATAGGGCCGTCGGCTATATCCAGTTCTATCCTTTGGCTGACGAAGAAAAACGAATATACGGCTATACCGCCGAGAACGTCTGGGGAATCGACCAGTTTATCGGGGAGCCCGGGTGCTGGAACAGGGGGATCGGCACGATGCTCGTCTCCTCCATGGTCCGTTATTTGCGCTCCAAGGCAAATGCCGAGCGGATTGTGACAGACCCCCGGACGGTTAATGAGAGAGCGATTAGATGCTATGAAAAATGCGGCTTCCGCAAGGTCAAAATGCTGCCGGAGCGCGAGTGGCATGAGGGACGCTATCAGGATTGCTGGCTGATGGAGTTTCGGTCCTGAACCGAGCCTGTGCAGGCGGCGGGCTTTTGCGGAATAATCCGCTAATCCCTGGAAGTTCTGCAAACGTATGTTCCGATGGGCGGCGTCTGTGCTATAATGTTAGGACGAATATGGAACGGAAGGAGTCAACAGTACTATGCCGGTAACATTACTGATCGGCCGTTCGGGCAGCGGTAAAACGACAACAATCCGGGAGGCCATAGCCCGGGAACTGCGGAAGGACCCGCTCGGTGCGCCGATTATTCAGATTGTGCCGGAGCAAGGCTCCTTCACGGCGGAACAGGGGCTGCTTCGGGACAGCGGCGTAAAAGGAAGCCTGCGGGCGCAGACCCTGAGCTTTCCGCGCCTGTCCTATCGGGTTAAGCAGGAGACCGGCGGGAGAGGCGGCGTGCCAATTGGAGACGAAGGCAAGAAGATGCTTCTCTACAAAATACTTAGCCGGCGCAGGGACGAGCTGAAGCTGTTTGGCGCTTCCTATGACCGGCCCGGCTTCGTGGACCGGCTCGGCCGGCTGCACGCGGAGCTGAAGCGCTGCTGCCATGGAGCCTGCGATCTGGAGGATCAACTCGGCCGTCTTCAGGAAGTGGCCGGCGGCAGTCCGATTCTTGGAAACAAGCTGGAGGATCTGAATCTGGTGTTCTCTGATCTCGAAAAAGCGATGGAGAACCTGTACATTGACGAGGAGGACCGGCTGGAGGAATTGACGGAGCTGATTCAAGCTTCTTCTTTCGTCCGCGGCTCGTCGGTCTATGTAGACGGCTTCCGGGGATTCACCGCAAGGGAGCTGACCGTTCTGCGCCAGCTGATGCTCCATGCTGCGGATGTGACGATTGCGCTGACGCTGGACCACCCAATCTCCGGCGGAGGCCGGCCGGGCGAGCTGGAGCTGTTTCACTCTTCCGCCCTGGCATACATCAAGCTGAGAGGGATGGCGGAGGAGCTGGGACTTGCGGTCAGGGATGAAGTGCTGGCTCCATCCGTGCCGCCCCGCTTCGCGGAATCAGCTGTGCTTGCGCATTTGGAGCGCGGGTTCGACCGGCGGCATGTCTACCGGGGAACGCAGCCTGCAGAAGACGCGATCACGATCACGGCGGCGGCCAACAAACGGGCCGAGCTGGAAGGGGCACTGCGCGAGATGAGAAGACTGGCGCGGGAGGAAGGGGCCAAGTACAGCGAAATGGCCGTCTTTGTCCGCAGTCTGGATGATTATGATCATCTGGCTTCGCCCTTGTTCCGCGATTACGGCGTTCCCTTCTTCATGGACCGCAAGGAAGGAGAGCTGCACCATCCTCTGGTGGAGTTCATCCGCTCCTCGCTTGATATCATCCGCCGCCGCTGGCGGTATGAGGATGTGTTCCGCTGCATCAAGACGGATTTTCTGCTGCCGGAAGACGGCAGTCTGACCCGGGGCGACATGGATATATTGGAGAATTACGTTCTGGCATGCGGCATTCAGGGAACGCGCTGGACGGATAAAAATTACGAATGGCGGGGCATCCCAAGCCTGTCGCTGGAGGAAGGCGGACGGTCCGACGGACGCATGCTGCCGTTGATGGAGAAATGCCGGGAAGCGGTAACGGCGCCGCTCATGGCATTCGAGAGGGCGGTCAGAAGAAGCAAGACCGGCCTGGATTTGTGCAGAGCGGTCTATGGGCTTCTGGACCGGACAGGGGCGGCGCAGAGACTCGAAACCATGAGCGCCGCTGCCCTTGAGGGGGGAAGAACGCTGGCGGCGCGGGAGCACCGCCAGCTGTGGGGAGCGGTGCTGGACCTGCTGGACCAGATCGTGGAGATGATGGGAGAAGAGACCGTGAGCTTCGAACTGTTCGCCGGCATTCTGGAGACGGGACTTGCCGGGCTTCGGATGGGTCTTGTTCCGCCGTCCCTCGATCAGGTGCTGCTCGGAACGATGGACCGGACCCGGGTAACCGGCATCAAATATGTCTTTCTGCTCGGTTTCAATGAAGGCGTCGTTCCGGCGCTGGCGCAGGAGGACGGCGTTCTGTCCGAGGTGGAGCGCACCGTTCTGGAGGAAGGCGGCATGGAGCTGTCTCCCGGCGCCTCTCGTCAGATGCTGGACGAACGCTTCCTGATCTATTCCGCCCTGACGTCGGCTTCGCGCCGCCTGTGGATCAGCTATGCCGCTGCGGACGACGAAGGCAAGAATCTGCTGCCTTCGGAGATCATCCGGCATGTACGCCGGATGTTCCCCGGCCTGTCAGAGCATTATCTTCCGGGTGTGCCGGTGTCGGCTCCGGAAGAGGATCATCATGGATTCATCGGGCAGCCGGAGCAGAGTCTGCGGATGCTCATCATGCAGCTGCGGGAATGGAAACAGGGACGGGAGATCCCCGCCGTCTGGTGGGATGTCTATAACTGGTTCACAGAGAGCGAGGAATGGCGGCCCAAGCTTATGACGCTGACGGGCTCGCTGTTCTACCGGAATCCGGGGCTGCCGCTGCGCAAGGGGACCAGCCTCCGGCTGTACGGAGGAACGACGCTTCGGGGAAGCGTCTCACGGATGGAGAAGTTCGTCTCCTGCCCGTTCTCCCACTTCGCATCGTATGGGCTTCGCTTGAAAGACCGGCAGCTGTACAAGCTTCAGGCTCCCGATATCGGACAATTATTCCATGCTGCCCTCAGCAGCATGGGATCGGATCTGCAGAAGCAGGGGAGAAGCTGGGGAAGTCTTACGCCGGATGAGTGCGTGAAAGAGGCCGGCCAGACGGTGGACAGACTGGCCCCGATGCTGCAGGGCGAAATTCTGAGAAGCTCGAAGCGCTATGCGTATATCGCCCGCAAGCTCAAGAACATCGTCAGCCGCGCCTCCGTCATTCTGGGCGAGCATGCCCGCCGGGGCAGCTTCGATACCGCTTTTCTGGAGCTGGATTTCGGTCCGGACAAGCCGCTTCCTCCGCTGCGGGTGGAGCTTCCGAACGGCTGCCTCATGGAGGTTGTGGGGCGGATCGACCGCGTCGATACGGCGGAAGGCGAGAATGGGATTCTGCTTCGAGTAATTGATTACAAATCAAGCCGCAAGGATTTGAAGCTGCATGAAGTGTATTACGGTCTCTCCCTGCAAATGTTGACCTATCTTGACGTGCTGCTGACTTATGCCGAGGAATGGCTTGGGGAGAAGGCTTATCCGGCAGGCACTCTTTATTTCCATGTTCATAACCCGCTGTTGTCCTCGTCCAACGGAATGGGCAGGGAGGAAGCGCAGCAGGAGCTGCTCAAGCGCTTCAAGATGAAAGGACTGCTGGTGGCCGACCGAGATATCGTCTCGCTGATGGACACCACGCTGGACAAGGGGCATTCCAGCATTGTGCCGGCTGCACTGAAGAGCGACGGAAGCTTCTACAGCAGCGCCTCCGTGGCGACGCCGGAGCAGTGGGAGACGCTGCTAGGCTCGGTAAGGGGAACGATCGCGGAAATCGGAACGCGGATTACGGAAGGCGACACAGCGATCATGCCTTACCGGATTCAGCAGGAGACCGCCTGCACGTTCTGCTCCTACCGGTCCGTATGCCAGTTCGACGAGACTGTGGAAGGCAACGCCTACAAGCTGCTGGGCAAGCCCGGCAAAGACACCGTATGGGAGATGCTCTCCCGCGGAAAGGAAGGAGGACAAGAGCAGTGAGCATCATCATGCCGGTCAAGCCGGAAGGCAGCATCTGGAGCGACGACCAGTGGCGGGCGATCGCCGAGAGCGGGGACGATATTCTCGTTGCGGCAGCCGCCGGTTCGGGTAAAACGGCCGTGCTCGTCGAGCGCATTATCCGCAAAATCCGGGACGAGAACGGCGGCTTCAGCGTCGATCGTCTTCTGGTGGCTACGTTCACCAAGGCGGCTGCGGCCGAAATGCGGCAGCGGATACGGGAAGCGCTGGACAAGGAGCTGGAGAGCGATCCGGACAACGGACATCTGCAGCGCCAGCTGGCGCTGCTCGGCAGAGCTTCCATCACGACGCTGCACTCCTTCTGTCTGGACGTCATCCGCCGCTATTACCAGCAGATTCCGCTGGACCCGGGCTTCCGTATCCTGAATGAGCATGAAGCGGAAATGATGCGCCAGGAGCTGCTGGAAGAGCTGTTCGAGGAAAAATATGAAGAGGCCGGGGAGGACGGGGTATTCGTCCAACTGGCGGATTGGTTCAGCGGGGAGCGCAGTGACGACGCCGTGTATGCGCTCGTTCAGCGTCTGCATGATTTCGCGCGGAGCCATCCATGGCCTGAGGAATGGCTGAGAGGGACGGCGGAAGCCTTCTCCGCGCCGGATACGGACAGTCTGTCCCGAACGGAATGGGTAAGCAGCATTCTGGAAGAGGCGAGACTGGCGCTGGCCGGAGCCGTCAGCCAGCTCAAGCGGGGGCTGCAGATTTCGCTGCAGCCCGGAGGGCCGGCGCCTTACGCCGACAATATGGAGGCCGATCTGGCGCTCGTCGAAGAGCTGCTGCAGGCGGTCAATGAACGGCCGTGGGCCGGGCTGCACGGTCTGTTCAAGAACGCCGCCTTCGGCAAGCTGAAGCCGTGCAAGAAGGATTCCGCCGATCCCGCTCTTCAGGAGACGGTCAAGGGACTTCGCGACGAGGTCAAGAATACGGTCGCCGATCTGCGGGATTCCCTGTTCGGCCGTCCGGCCGAAACCTTCCTCACAGAGCTGCACGAGGCGGCTCCGCTGATGAAGGAGCTGGCGGAAACTGTGATCCTGTTCGGAGACCGCTTTCGGGAAGAGAAAGCCGCCAAAGGCCTTGTCGATTTCAGCGACCTGGAGCATTACTGCCTGAAGATTTTGCGGCACGAAGATTCGAAGCCGGGACTGCCTCTCCCATCAGACGCCGCCATGGAATACCGCTCCCAGTTTGAAGAGGTGCTGCTGGACGAGTACCAGGACACGAACAGCGTGCAGGAGGAGATTGTCCGGCTTATTTCCCGCGAAGAGCCGGGGAACCGGTTCATGGTCGGCGATATGAAGCAGAGCATCTACCGTTTCCGTCTGGCGGAGCCGGGACTGTTCCTCGACAAGTACCGCAGCTTCGGCAGGAAGGGCCCGGAAGCAACGGGAGATACGGAGAGTAAAACCCGGGGCAGATTCCAGAGCGAATCTTGGGCCGGGCATGTGGAAGGCGATTCTCCAAGCCTGGCAGAAGCCGGATTTGCGCAAAGTGTGGAGGGGAACGGAATTCTGACTTCAAACCCCGACGCCGGAGCGGGCTCCAGAGGCATCGTGATCGATCTTTCGCGGAACTTCCGCAGCCGGATGGAAGTCGTGAACGCTGTGAACATGGTGTTCCGCCAGATCATGAACAAGACGGTGGCCGAAATTGCCTATGATGAACGCGCGGAGCTTGTGTATGGCGCGAACTTTCCGGGAGCGGCGGAGAAGGGGCCGGACTTATTCTATGCGCCGGAGCTGCTATTGATCGACAGAGGCGGCGCCAAAGGCCCTTCGGAGGAAGCGTCCGGCGACGGCGAAGGGGAGAGTGGCGAGAGCGAG
>RCUO01000118.1_pt1 | contig 54598 bp, 41 predicted proteins | sample 2166161 | NCBI WGS metagenome assembly RCUO01 (sample SAMN09932617, study PRJNA488358) | compost metagenome | feature: garden; material: soil; isolation source: compost soil in cyclohexanecarbonitrile-enriched culture | place: Germany: Experimental Botanical Garden Goettingen | collected 2016-01-27
GACTGATGCAGCAGGTGCGGCTGTAGATTTGTATCAGAGCGATAGGAGCTGAAGCAGCTTCAGGCGCAGATCAACCCGCATTTTCTATATGTGGCTAATGACAAGGTTAGTGCGGAAGAGGTCCAGGGCTGGCTCTTCGACCGGATGGACCGTCCGGAGGATGTCTATGAATCCCTGCTCTTTGCCCTCTCGCGGCTGGGCAGGGATGAAGATATGCCTGGCGAAGATATCGTCCATACCGTCCGTACGTACATCGCTGGCCATCTCGACGAAGCGCTCAGTCTGGACGACCTGGGGCGAATCGTCCATCTTCATCCCGTGTATCTCTCCAAATTTTACAAGCAGCAGACCGGTGAGAACCTGTCCAGCTATATTGCGCTCAAACGGCTGGAGCGTGCCTCCCGGCTGCTGATCGATTCCAATCTGCATGTGGTGGATATTTCCCGGATGGTGGGCTATAAGAAGCCTCAATATTTCATCAAGCTCTTCAAAGAGCAGTACGGCATTACGCCGCAGCAATACCGCAAAAAGCGGATTAAATCGTAAATGGTCTGGCCTTACGGGCGGATTAGGCGCGAGCGCGAGATTATGCAGGGAGCGATATGGCCGATCTGCGTTATTCCTTGCCTGGTTCCGTACCTGATCCCTTGTTTGATTCTGCACCTGATTGCTTGTCTGCAGGAAGGGAGAGAATCAGCTGGTTGTTCTCCTTGGACGACCTCGTCATGCTCAGAACATAGCTTTTGAGAAATTGATCCTTAGCTTTCTTCCAGAGTTGAACGCCTGTTGAATTCAGAATGGCCGGGTCCATGTGATTTGTCGTGCCGGCGAAATAATGAAGGTTCAGCTCAGCCATTGCCTGAGCCATGCTCTGCCGCTCCCCGTCTGTATAGCCCAACGACTCCAGCGCCGTATAGGACTTCTCATATGAAGTTTCGCGGAAAAAATTCTCGGCATATGTACGGAAGTTGAGCAAATCCGGATTGGCACTCTTGGTGCGTTCAGCCCATGCTTCAACATCGACCGGCTCCGTATGATAGTCCAGCGCTGAATGCTGCGGATCATAACGCACGACCCCGAACTGATGCGGATACACCTCAAAGGCGCTTGTGGATATATCATAGATTCCATTGCGGGAACGGATATCCTGGATATGGATATGTCCGGAGAGCACGAGATGGATGTTGGCGTCAGTGAGAACCTTCTGTACCTCCTCGTGATTATTCAATGTGAAAAATTGGGTGGAGAACTCGCTGTGATCCATCAGATTATGATGCATGACGGCGATCACCTCGGCTCCCGACTGCTCAGCGTTGGCCGCCTGGGCGCTGATCCATTCGAGAGTGGGCCCGGAAATCTCTCCGTCTGTCTCGGGAAACCCTACCTCCAGGTTCCGATTATATTTGCTCGTGTCCAGCATGAGCAGCCATAGATGATCCGAGAGCTTGGCGGTATAGCTAAGGGAGTTCCGGTCTCTGGACACGGCTTCCTTATATCCGAATTCACTATAGATCGACTCGAATTCCTTCGGGGTGATGTAGTCCGTTCGCAGCTGGCGATTACCCTTAAAGCTTCTTGCCCATGGGTTCAAAATATCGTGGTTGCCGGGAATGACATAGACCGGAACTCCCGAGTCCTTAATCTCCCGCAGCTTCTTCGCCAGCGCTTGATGGCTTATTTTCTCCCCATTGTTAGTCAGGTCGCCGCTGAGAATGACGGCTCTCGGCTTGGTCTGAACAATCTGACTTACCCATGCGTTCACCAGCTCATCCGAATAGTAGAGCAGTTTCGAATCCCCGCTTTTGACGAAGCTCTGGAACGCCTGTCCGCCATCTTGAAGCTCAGGACTCAAATAATGAAGATCCGTAGCCACATAGAGCTCATCGGACAGTCCGGACCTGCTGTCCTCCTTGTTCCCCTCATCGCCGCTGCGCGAAGCGAAGCTTAAGAAGATCACGAGACTTAGCGAGATCAGCAGCGGTAATCTAACCTTTTTCATCAAAACCTCCAGTATTGTTGTAACGTTGTATGCAGCAGTATCTATCAGATTACCGTAATTCATGAATCTGTTCTATGAGATATTATATGTGCACCATAATAATTTGAATCATGCTGCTGGAAGAGCGGCGCCTTAATGGTTGCAGTTGTGATGGCTCATCTATCAGCATTTGCGAGAGTTCCATTCGAGAAACGTGATAGCAGTGGCTATTCCCGGACTGTGCATCTAGCTTCTGGATGAGTTTGCTATAAATTACAGGGTAAACATCTTGAATTTGTGAGTGGAATATTATACCAGTTACAAGCTAGAATGATTGTTGATCGCTTTAGTGTAAGCGATTACAAAAAAGGTCGGGAAGGAGTTTTAGCTACATGAAAAAGGGTTTTGCATTATGGCTCGTTGCAATGATGCTGTTAGGCATCATCGGCATCCAGGTTGTCGTCCCCGGGCATGTTTCGGCTGCAAATGGTGACATTCAGCAAGTCAATGAGAACGCTTTATCGAGTATAGTTATTGCTTCCTATGATTTTGAAGACGGCACCGTGCAGGGATGGAGGCCCAACGGCAGCGGGAAGACCGAGGCTGTTGTCTCATCCGTCTATTCCACGCATAGCGGCGGATACAGCCTGCTTGCAAGCGGGAGAACGGCTTCCTGGAACGGTCCAAGCGTGGATGTATCCGGCACTCTCCAGAAGGACGGCGTCTATCAAATTGCCGCCTATGTGAAAGCCGTATCGGCAGCTTATGCCGGTAACATCAAGCTTACCGTCAAGCGAACCGCAGGAGGCGCCGACCATTACGAGCAGGTGAGTGCTGCTGTGCCCGCCGATGATTCCGCTTGGGTCAAGCTGGAGGGAAGCTACACGTATACCGAGGATTCCACCAGCCTGATGCTCTATATCGAGAGCGATAATGCCACGGCCTCCTATGTGATAGACGACATCAGCATCACCGGCGAGACGGATACCGGCCTTCCGATTCATTCCACCTTTGAGGATGGAACGGCCCAGGGCTGGGCAAGCCGTCTCAGCTCCGAGACCGTCACCGCGACAAGCGAAGCGAGCCAGTCGGGGAGCTACAGTCTGAAGGTGACGGGGAGAACGGCAGCTTACAGCGGCGCCGCCCTGAATGTAAGCGGCAAGCTGTCCTCCGGAACCATGTACCGTATATCCGCATGGGCCAAGCTCCTTCCCGGAGAGACTCCGGCCGATATCCGGCTGTCCCTGCAGGCGGGAAGCGGCAGCTCCGCCTCCTATACGGCTGTAATTGGAAATACCCGGATAACGGACGGCGAATGGGTTCGCCTGTCCGCCAATTATTTGCTGAACAGCTCCGCGGACGATCTGTCCCTGTATTTTGAGACGAGTGAGGGAGCTGCATCCTTCTATGTGGATGAATTCGAGCTGTCCGAAATCCGCGAGGTTCCGATTCAGACGGCGCTTACGTCCGTATACGAAGCGTACAGCAATTATTTCCCCGTCGGCGCGGCGATTGAAGAGGGAGAATTGACTGGTCTGAACGGACAGCTGCTGAGCAAGCATTTCAATCATATCGTAGCCGGCAATTCGATGAAATGGGACGCCACCGAGCCGTCCGAACATGTGTTTGATTTCGCCAGAGGCGACTTATTCGCCGATTATGCCCGCGCCCGCGGCATCCAGATGCGCGGTCATACCCTGCTCTGGCATTCGCAGGTTCCCGATTGGCTGTTCAAGCACAGCGACGGGACCGATTTAACGAACTCCGAGGCGGACAAGGACATCCTGCGGGCAAGGCTGGAGAATCACATTAAGAATGTGGTGGAGCACTTTAATGATGTCGTCGATACATGGGATGTAGTCAACGAAGTCATCGACGACAGCCAGCCTGACGGATTCCGGCACAGCAAGTGGTATGAGATTCTCGGACCGGAGTATATTGATGACGCATTCATCTATGCCAAAAAATATGTAAGACCCGGAGCTACCCTTGTCATCAACGATTACGGCACCACTTCGCCCAAGAAGCGGCAGTTCCTGTATGATTTGGTCAAGAGTATGAAGGAACGGGGCATCCCGGTGGACGGAGTCGGCCATCAAATGCACAATGGGATCAATAACCCGACGCCAGCCGAAATCGAAGAAACGCTGAACATGTTCGCCGGATTGGGCGTGGAGAATCAGGTTACGGAGCTGGACATCAGCGTCTACCCGAATAACAGCGCTGCGGGCTACACATCTCTTCCGAAAGAAGTGGAAATCGAGCAGGCGTATTATTACCGGGATATTTTTAAAGTGTTCAAAAAAGTGAAAGATTCGGCGTATTTAACAAGTGTCACGCTGTGGGGATTATCGGACGCCCATACATGGCTGACCCAATCGACCCGGACGGATTATCCGCTGCTGTTCGACCAGGAGCTTCAAGCCAAGCTTTCCTATTGGGCGGTTGTGGACCCTTCCAAGCTGCCTGTGATGACGAAGCGATTGGAGGCGAGCCAGGGAACGCCTGTTATCGATGGGCAGCAGGACAATGTGTGGGCGGCGGTAGGCCGGACGGTGATTAACAATGAGGCGGGTGATCAGGTCACTATCTTCAAGACGCTGTGGGACGCTGGACATCTGTACGTGTACGCCAAAGTGAATGATCCGGTATTCAATCCGGGGGATAAGGTAGAGCTGTATCTGGATGGAAACAATGCCAAAGGCAATGCATATGACGGAGATGATGTGCATTACACACTGACCCGAAGCGGTGAACCGGGTGCGGGAACTTATCGAGCGACCGAGGTAGACGGCGGATACATCGTGGAAGCACAGCTTCCGCTGGATAATGCTGCGCTGGACAGAGAGATCGGGTTTGATATTCGGGTAACCGACGCGGACCGAGGAGAGACGAGCTCATGGAATGATCCCACGAACGACCAGGACAACGATCCTTCGAAATTCGGAACGCTGGCTCTAGCAGAAGCGCTGAAACTGGGCATAGCAGCCGGGGGCACCCCTGTTATCGATGGTGTTCAGGATGAAATCTGGGCAGAGGTTCCCGAATATACGACGGATACCTGGGTAGAAGGCGCGAACGGGGCCACGGCCGCTTTCAAAGCGATGTGGGACAATCAATATCTGTATGTGTTCGCTCATGTGACCGACACAACTCTCAGCAAGGCAAGCGTCAATTCATGGGAGCAGGATTCAATCGAAATCTTCCTGGACCAGAACAACGGCAAGACTGCATCTTATGAAGCCGATGACGGACAATACCGGGTGAACTACGACAACGAGCAGAGCTATGGCGGCGCGGCGTCTTCGTCCAATTTTACGACCAAGACCAGACTTACTGAAGATGGCTATGACGTAGAAGCGGCGATCAAGCTGGACAAGATCACACCGGAGGAAGGCGGATTGCTTGGCTTCGATCTTCAGGTTAACGACGATCAGAACGGAGACGGCAAGCGCGACAGCGTTGCGATCTGGAATGACCCTTCCGGCATGTCATGGTCGACGACAGCCAAGTGGGGGAATCTGCTGCTGAAGTCTGCCTCCGGAACGGAGACGCCAGGCGGCGGCACGGGCAGCGGCGACGGAACAGGCGTCGGTACAGGCAGCGGTACGGGCGGCGGTGATGGAACAGGCGGCGGCACGGGCGGCGGTGACGGGACAGTCAGCGGCACCACGACGAGCGGCAGTAATGGCACAGGCAGCGTTACAAGTGTTTTCGCCAATAGCGGAACCGTTCAGGCGTCTGCGGGAGGAACCCTCAGACTGAATGGGGCGGTGATCGTACTGCCCGCCGGTGCGCTGGGCGGAGACGGTACGATCAAAGTAACGGTGACGACGGTGGGCGACATTTCGTCGTTGGCGTTTGGACCGGATCAGCGGCTGCTCAGCCAGGTATATGAGGTGACGAAGGACAATACCGGCTCTTTCCTGAAACTAGTTACGCTTTCACTGCCTTTTGACAAAGCTAAGCTTGGCTCGGGAGATTATAATGTGGTGCTGTGCTGGTATAATGAAGCGGAGAAGAAATGGGTTCCGCTGAATGATGTTGCCGTTGACATCGCCGGTCAGACCGTCTCCGGCAAGGTATCGCATTTCACCAAGTTCGCGGTGCTGTCCGATAAGAAGCCTGAGGCAGCGTCTTCGTCCGGGCAAGCGGCCGCCAGCCTCTCGGATATCAGAGGCCACTGGGCCGAATCAAGCATCACCTATCTGGTGAATGCCGGAATTATCAAAGGCTATCCGGACCACAGCTTCCGTCCTGATGGGTCCATCACAAGAGCGGAGTTCATCACCATGCTGGCGGGTGCCTTCAAATGGCCGGACAACGGCGGCCAGACCTTCGCCGATACGGAGAGCCATTGGGCGAAGGCATCAATTTCGGCTGCGCTCGCCCAGGGTGTAGTCAACGGATACGGTGATGACCGCTTCGGCCCGAATGATCTTTTGACACGGGAGCAAATGGCGGCGCTGGCATTTCGTGCGGCCCATTTGGCGGCGGCAGAGGAAGCAGCATCGGCATTCAAGGACAGCGATCAAATTTCTGAATGGGCTAGAAGTCCTATCTCCGTTCTAGTCTCCACGGGCCTTCTTAATGGCTATGAAGATGGCAGCTTTGAACCGCAGAGACGCAGCACACGTGCAGAAGCGGCTGCTTTGCTGGCAGAAATTCTCCAGGCGGCAGCGTATTACCAATTATAACCAAGGTAAATAATAGAAGGGGTTGTGGATCTTCCCAAGTCCACAGCTCCTTCGTGCTGTCACAAACCCTTGATAGATAAGGGTTTGTTCGATTTTCTACGGTCATGTCAAATACCGGAATTTAAATTTTGAGGGGGGAAGACCTTTACTTTATGAATTGTAAGCGCATTCTTTCAAGATATAATTTAACTATCACCAGGTGATTGTAATTAGCTTAGGACAATGCAACAGCCAAAAAGGGGAGGCATAGCAAAATGCATAAAACGGCAAAACGTTCAGCCCAAGCGGCGACAGCCGGCATATTTGCACTAACACTCGTATTGTCAGGCTGCAGTTCGGACAATTCGAGCAACAAAACAGCCAATGGAGGAAGCGCAAGTCCTGCAGCGAACGGCGATGACAAGGCGCCTGTTACGTTCTCCGTATTTATGGATGGACCGGGGCAGCAGCTTACCGCCGACAACAAGATTCTTAAGAAGATTAAAGATGAAACCGGTGTCAGCTTCAACATGGAATATCTGGTCGGCGACCTGCAGCAGAAGCTCGGCGTTATGATTGCTGGGGGCGACTATCCGGACATTCTGTCAGGCAATGACAAATTAATCAACGCTGGCGCCTATATCCCGCTCGAGGATTTGATCGAGAAGTATGCGCCCAATCTGAAGAAGCATTATGCCGCCGTATGGAATCAGATCAAGGACGAGAAAGACGGTCATATTTACGTTCTGCCCAGCTATGGCGTATATCAGGGCAAAATTACCGAACCTACTTATCAGGGACCCGGCTTCTGGCTTCAGAAAGCCGTGTTGACAGAAATGGGATATCCGACTCCGAAGACATTGGATGAATATTTCGACATTATCGCCAAGTACAAAGAGAAACACCCCGATATGATCGGGTTCGAAACGCTGAATTTCGACTGGAGAGTATTCCCGCTTCAAAATGCGCCAGAACATTTGTCGGGACATCCGAATGACGGCGCAGTTGTTGTGGATAACAATAAAGCACAGATCTTCGCTGATAAGGATATTTCCAAAACCTACTACAAGAAGCTGAATGAAATCAACGCCCAGGGCCTGCTCGACAAAGAAGCCTTTGTGCAGAACTACGACCAATATCTGGCGAAGATCGCCAGCGGCAAGGTCATCGGCATGTTTGACCAGCACTGGAACTTCGGCGATGCAGAAGCTTCATTGACATCGCAAGGCAAGACTGAGAATACGTATATCGGCTTCCCGCTTCTCTATCCAGGCGCAGAGGAATGGTATCGCGACCGTGGAGCGGTCGGTACTAACCGCGGTTTCGGCATCTCGATCAATGCCAAGGACCCGGTGCGGATTATCAAATTCCTGGATCAGATGATTACGGAAGACTGGCAGAAGACTCTGCAATGGGGCATCAAGGGTGAGGATTATGAAGTGAAGGATGACGGAAGCTTCTACCGTACGCCTGAACAGCGGAAGAACGCGGATAATACGAGCTGGAAGCTGTCCAACAAGATCAGCACGTTCTTTGGCTACATGCCGAAGATTCAGGGCACATACAGCGATGGCAATGCCGCCGATCCTGGCACTCAGCCGCAGGAGTTCTATGATAGTCTGAATTCTTACAATCAGGAAATATTGAAAGCGTACAACAAGAAGACATGGTCCGAGTTCTTCAAGGAACCGAAGGAAAATCCGGTATACTTCCCGGCCTACTCCATCGTTCTGCAGGACGGTTCGGCAGCCCAGCTGGCTCAGTCCAAGCTGAATGATCTTCAGGTGAAATATTTGCCGAAGGCCATTATGGCCAAACCGGCCGATTTTGATAATGTGTGGACGGATTATGTCAATCAGATTCACAAGCTGGATATCAAGGCCTATGAAGACCGTATCAATGAACAAATCCAGTGGCGCATCGACAATTGGAGCGTCAAATAACCGGATGCCGGAGAGGAAGGAGCGGGGCGGGAAGGAATTTCCCGCTCCGCGATTTCCGTAAGGAGCTGGAGAGAATGATCTTACAGGAGGGGAACCCATGTCAGATACCGTACTGACCCAAAAGGTCAAAGATAAGAAAACAAAAAAACGGAGAGTTGATCCGGAAATCGGTGTGAGTCTCAGTTGGAAAACCATAAAATCGCAAAAACAGCTGATTTTCATGTCGGTGCCGATCGCCATTTACTTGATCATCTTTAACTATGTTCCCATTTGGGGCTGGCTGATGGCCTTTCAGAACTACCGTCCGGCGCTTCCGTTCTCGAAGCAGGACTGGGTTGGCTTCCAGCAGTTCCATTTTTTGTTCCAGGACGACACCTTCCTGCTGGTGCTGCGCAACACACTCGCCATGAGCTTTATCAACCTTGTACTCGGTTTCGTTACGGCGATTGTACTGGCTCTGCTGTTGAATGAGATTAGAGTAAAAGTGTTCAAACGAACGGTTCAAACACTCTCGTATTTACCCCACTTCCTGTCCTGGGTCATTGCAGCAGGCATTGTCGCCACTTCCCTGTCGGTGGATGATGGCATTGTCAATATCGTCTTGATGAAACTGCATTTGATTAAGGAACCGATCATGTGGCTCAGCGAGGGGAAATACTTCTGGGGCATAGTCGGGATTTCCAATGTGTGGAAAGAGGTTGGCTGGAACACCATTATTTATCTGGCAGCCATTACTTCGATCGACCCTTCCCTGTATGAAGCGGCTTCCATCGACGGCGCCAGACGATTTCAAAAGATGCGTTATGTCACCCTTCCGGGGATTAAAGCCACTTTCGTTATTTTACTAATTATGAACATCGGACATATTCTGGACGCCGGCTTTGAAGTTCAATACTTGCTCGGCAATGGCCTCGTGGTCGACTGGTCGCAGACGATTGATATCTTCGTTCTCAAATACGGCATTGCGATGGGCAACTATTCCCTGGCGACTGCGGCGGGGATCTTCAAGACAATCGTCAGTGTCATTCTGGTATTTATCGCAAATTACATCGCAAAACGCCTAGGCGAAGAGCGGTTGGTATAGAGGAGGAACTCGGATGAAAGCTTTGAGCAAAGGCTCCAACCGCATAGAACCGGTCGTTTTTCATACGCTAAATACGCTGTTTATGCTCTTTATTGTTACGGTCACGCTGTACCCGTTCCTCCATACGCTGGCGATTTCCTTCAATGACGGCAGCGATTCGCTTACGGGCGGGATATACATCTGGCCCCGTAGTTGGACCTGGGAGAATTACAAAGCGGTTTTTGTATCGGGAACGATCTACCACGCCGCATTCATCTCGGTGTCCCGCACGATCATTTCGACGGTGCTCGGTGTATTTCTGACCACGATGCTGGCCTATACGCTGGCTCAACCGCAATACATCTTCCGCAAAGTCATCAGCATGCTGTTCATTCTGACCATGTACTTCAACGCAGGTCTTATTCCGAACTATTTTCTGATTAAAGAATTGGGGCTGCGCAACAACTTTCTGGTCTATATTCTGCCTGCTCTTGTCAGTGCGTTCAACCTGATCATTATCCGGACCTATATCAGATCGCTGCCGGGCAGCCTGATAGAGTCGGCCAAGATCGACGGTGCCGGAGATTTCCGGATTTTCTGGAAAATCATCTTCCCGCTCTGTACTCCGGTGCTGGCTACCGTTGCTCTATTTATCGCCGTTGGCTCGTGGAATTCCTGGTTCGACACATTCCTCTACGCGTCCTCGGACATCAAGCTTAGCTCCTTGCAGTATGAAATGATGAAGCTGCTGGGCTCGACGATGAGCACCAACAACGATCCTTCCATGCTGGCGGGCAATCAGGCCAATCAGGCGCAAGCGATGGTTACACCGGCTTCCATCCGTGCGGCCGTTACGATCGTTACCGCCATGCCGATTTTGTTCGTATACCCTTTCATGCAAAAATACTTTGTGGTAGGCTTGAACCTGGGCAGTGTTAAAGAATAGCCTGTCTTGAAGATTGAAGGGGAAGATTTCCAACCGTTTCGGCGACAGCCGGAGCGGTTTCTCCCGTTAACCGTATAATCCAATCTTTCAATGGAATGGTGAGGTGAAGCCGATGCTGAAGGTACTTTTTGCCGATGATGAGCCATTGATGCTGGAGGGGCTGCGATACTTGGTGGACTGGGACCAATTGGGCTTTGAAGTGTGCGGAGAAGCGATGGACGGCGAAGACGCGCTGCAGCTTATTCACCGCACCCGACCCGATCTAGTCATAACGGATGTTCGTATGCCTGTTATCAATGGGCTGGAACTGATCGAAAGTTTATTTGAAAGCGATTTCCAAGTCAAATTTATCATTTTCAGCGGGTATGCCGACTTTGAGTACGCGATGAAGGCTTTGAAATACGGGGTGTCCAATTATTTGACCAAGCCGCTTGATGAAAATGAATTGGAGCAGGCTGTCCAGGCCGTTGCCTCTCAAATACGCACCGAGCGCGAGCTTCTGGAGCGGCGAGAGGCGGTATCCGCCTTGGTGGAGACCGAGACGGTATCCAGTCTTCTGATGCGGGAGAACACTCCCGAAGAAGTGAAAGCAGGACTAAGCGCGCTGGATATTCACCCCGGCTCACGAATTTGCTGTGTATTGGTTAACGGTGTTTCGCTTGGAGAGCCGCATCTGCGGGGCAGCCGTTTGCTCAAAGCGGATGATGATAGTCCGGTCAAACATGTAACCGCTTATTCTTTTGCCGCCGGTATCGATAAACTCGGATACTTGCTCATATCTCCACAGGAGGGGCCCGGGCTGAATAGAGCTGTGATTGAGGAATGGATTGACATTCTGCGTGCCCGCGAGCCGCGTCCCGTTACATTCTCCGTGAGCCGTGAACATATCGGGACGGAGCATCTGAATATGGCGTATCAGGAAGCGCTGACGGCTAACATCTGCCATACCGGTACGGACCAGCGGGACATTCACCATTTCTGTGAACAGGATAAGGATGAAATGGCAATGCTTCCGGCGGGACTGAGGAAATCGTTGATCCAGTCGGTTACCGCTGGAAATACAGAGGGTTTGATATCGCAAGTGAGAGATATATTTAAGATCTTCTCTGACGATATTACGTCAAAAGCATGGATCGATGCCTATCTGACCCATATCAAAGCTGATTTGCTTCATGAGATCAAGGCCAGAGGCGGGGATGCTCCAGCATGGGAGAAGAAGTGGTTCCCGCCCAAAGTGTCCGCCAGCCGGTTGCTGCTCCTTGAACAGCAGACAGCGGAGGACTTGCGGGAAGCTGCAGAATGGTTCGCAGCGACGGACCGGAGCCGGGACGATCTCGTCGTCGCGTCCGCAGTTGAATATATCCGGACGAATTACCGGGATAAGCTTAAGCTTCAGGATATTGCGGGGCATCTGCATGTTAACTCCGCCTATTTGGGACAGCGGATCAAGAAGCAGTACGGAAGCTCTTTTAATGAGCTGCTTCATCAAATTCGTATTGAGGAAGCCAAGAAGCTGCTGCGCCGAACGGATATGAATATTTCCGATGTCGCCGAGCTTGTCGGATATTCGGATGCCGATATGTTTACCGCCAAATTCAAAGTGTTGAACGGGATCTCGCCATCTCTCTACAAAAAAGGCTAATCAGGGAAGCAGGAGACCAAGAATGAAGCTTAAGAGAAAGCCTTCTTCTATTGTGAATGATATATCCCTTAAATATAAATTTCTGTTCATCTATCTGTTATGCATACTGATTCCCATCCTTACGATCAACGCCTTGTTCTACGTGCAGATCAGTCATAACGCAGAGACCCGGGAGAAGCAGAATCTGGAAATATCCGTTGACCGGGCAGCATACGACCTTATGCAAATTATCAACGAATGCGTGGCGATCAGCAACACGGTTGCCGCAGACCGGTCTTTTAACGAGATGATTGATTATAACTACACGGATAACGAGAATTATTATGATACCTATAACAGCTATCTGAGAGATAAGCTCCGGCAGTACAGTAACCTGCATTCTTATATTTATTGGCTTGGCGTATATACGACGAATCCGACCATTCAGAGCGGCAACAGTTACTTTGTGCTTACGGACAGCGACAGAGAAAGCGAATGGTACCGAAAAATATCGAGTACCCGTGACAAGGTGCTGCTGACCTCATATCTCGGGACCAATCCGTTATACCCCAACCAAAAGGAGGTCTATATCAGCCTCGTCCGCAAGCTGGACAATAATACGGGACAAACGTACGAGAAATACCTGAGAATCGATCTGCGGCTCAACAATGTGCAGGAGCTGTTTCAGAAGGAGCGGGATTACCTGACATTCAAGCTTCTGGACAGGGAGAACCGCATCGTGCTGGAGTCGGATCATTCTTATTTTTCCACCGATAAGGACTTTCTGCTTAACATTGATCAGAATGATAACAAGACGAACAAGGAAATTGTGCGCCCATTGAGCAGCGCAAGCTATACCGATGGCTGGAAGCTGATCGGAACGCCGGAACGAATAGAGACCGATCAAGAGCTAAGCCGGGTGCTTCGTCTTGTGCTGATTTTGGCTTTGGCGACGATCATTATCCCAACTATACTAACAATTGTCATTTTACAATCCTATAATCTGAGGGTTAAACTGCTCTACAAGCATATGAAGCTTGTCAAATACGAACAGTTCGAGACCATTCATATGTACGAGGGCAAGGATGAGATCGGCGGATTGATCCGCAGCTTTAATCTGATGACGGAGAAGATCCGCAATTTGATCAATGATGTCTACAAACTGGAAATCCAGAAAAGGGATCTTGAGCTTGAACGGGTAAGAGCAGAGTTGAATTACTTGCAGAGCCAGGTTGATCCGCATTTTCTCTTTAATACATTGAATGCCATTTTGGTCATTTGCAAAAAGTACAAATATGATCAGGTCACCGATGTGATCCGGAATCTGGCGCTTATTCTGCGCAGGCTCCTCGCCTGGAAAGACGACCTGGTTACCGTTGAGGAAGAAATATCCTTTGTTGAAATGTATCTGCAAATCGAAAAATTCCGGTTCCAGGACCGGTTCACCTACAGCCTTGACATTGATCCCGCCGTGCTGAACTGCCAGATTCCGAAGTTGAGCATCCAGGCGCTGGTGGAAAATTCCTGCAAGCATGGCCTGCAGTCGGTTAAGGGAGCGAGGATGATCCATGTGTCCGCTTCCCTTAATAACGGAAGTCTCGTGATTGTGGTTGCAGACAATGGAACGGGAATGGACAAGGAGAAGCTGGACTGGATTGATAGCCATCTGCAATCGGAGGAAGGGACAGGGAAGAACATCGGGCTGCGCAATGTGTATAAACGTCTGATGCTGTATACCCAAGGCCGGGCGGTATTTACGATCGAGAGTACCGAGAATGAGCGCACGGCGATCACTATGCAAATTCCAGGAGACCTGGCTATCATGTCAAGGGTGGAGGAATCCCATGTATAAAGTGATATTGGCAGATGATGAAGCGATTGCGTTAGAGGGACTCAGAACGCTAACCGATTGGGAAGAGCTGGGCTTCGAAATATGCGGGGCATGCGAGAACGGAGAAGAAGCGCTTAAGGCGGTTGCCGATTGTTCGCCCGATCTCGTGATCACCGATATCCGCATGCCGGGCATAGACGGCCTTGAGCTGATCAAGCGGGTCCGCCGTCTTGACATCGATCAGCCGATTTTCATCGTGCTCAGCGGTTACGGCGAATTCGAATATGCACGTACGGCACTTCGTTACGGAGTGAGACATTATTTGCTTAAGCCTGTTCTTGAATCGGAATGGGATGCGGCGCTTGGCAATGTTGCGGCTGAACTGGATGACCGAGCCAAGCAGCGGGTGCATCAGAACATGCTGGACAACCGGCTGCTTCCCATCGCAATCGCCCGGATGCTGGAGGGGAAATGGGCAGAGCCGGAAGGGGAGGTTGCCGCTCAGATGGATCGTCTGGACGAAGCGGTGTCGGGATGGACCTATATTCATGTCGAAGGTCCAGCTGGTGAAATCGCGGATATATGCCGTGAAGTGGCCGGTTCGGTCAATGCCTTGTTCATTGATTTATACGGCGATCAGGCGGGACTTGTTGCCGAGAGCACCGCGCAGACTGAAGCGCTTGCAGGCCGGGTATATGCCGAGTTATCGCGGCGTGGTGTGAAGGGCTCGGTAAGCATCGGGCCGAGTGTACAGTCTCTTCGGGAGCTGACGGTCTCTTACCTGGTGGCAGCGGAAGCTGCCGCCCGGCACTATTTCTATTCGGATGCCGCCGGGCCGATTGACAGCGTCAAGGATTCCCGTCGCGAAATCAGCTACAGCCTTCCAACCGAAGGCATAGCCGAGGAGCTGCTAAGCGCAGTGGAAAGACTGCAGGAGCAGAAGGCTGCGGTCAAACTGGAGGAGCTGTTCCGGGATTTCCGGCAGAATATGACCGCGCCTGAAGTGGTGCGGATGGCCGGCATCGACATCATGCTGAAGAGCATGGAGCTGCTGAAGGATTTCGGCGGGACGGCACATTTGCAGGGAGACTTCTTTGAATTTTTCAAAACCGAACCGAAGTCGCTGACATCACTGGAGAGTACCCTTTCTGCTCTGCTGAATTTGTGCATGAAGCATATCAAGCAGTATAAGGAACGCGGCTCCGAGCATCCGCTTGTGCGAGTCGAGTATTATTTGAAGGATCATTATGCGGAACCGCTGACCGTCAAAGAGATTGCGGAGCATTTTTATATCAATCCGGTGTATTTGGGCCAGGCTTTCATCAAGAAGAACGGAATAAGCATACTTGAATATATGCATAATTTGCGTATTGAGGAAGCCAAGAAGCGGCTGATTGAAACGGAGGAGACCGTCCGGAGCATCGCGGAGAATGTCGGTTACGCGCATTATCATCATTTCTTGAGAGAGTTTGAGAAGCGCGCCGAGCTGAAGCCAGTCGCCTTCCGCAGCCAGGCTCTAATCAAAAAATGATGGGGGGTATTTCTTGGGTTTGTTGATGGTAAACGCATACAAAACCGCTATCATATAGATAAACTGCCTGTAATATATTTCACATAGGGGGTATTACGATTATGACACAAGCGGTCAATGGGGTTCCCGCACTACGGGAAGCGTTCCGGGATGCGTTTAAAATCGGTGCGGCTGTCAGCACGGACATTCTTTCCTGTCAGGGTTCGTTCATCGCCAAGCATTATAGCAGCATTACAGCGGAGAACGAGATGAAGCCGGCGGAAATCCAGCCGCAGGAAGGGATTTATAATTTCGAGGCTGCCGACGCTCTGTTCGAATTCGCCAAGGCTAATATGATTGGAGTTCGGGGGCATACACTCGTCTGGCACAACCAGACCGGCGACTGGATGTTTAGGAATTCGGCGGGCGATCCATGCACGAAGGGGGAACTGCTCGGCCGTCTGCAGAAGCATATTGAAACGGTAGTAGGACGATACCGCGGTCAGGCCTACGCCTGGGATGTCGTTAACGAGGCCATCGAGGACAAATCCGATCAATATCTTCGGGACACGAAATGGCTGGAGATTATCGGAGAGGATTATATCCGCCATGCCTTCGAAATGGCCCATCAAGCGGACCCGGACGCCATTCTGTTCTACAATGATTACAACGAGACGGATCCGGTCAAGCGCAGCAAAATCTATAAGCTGGTCGGTAATTTGCTGGACCGGAATGTGCCGATTCACGGGATCGGCATGCAGGCGCACTGGAATATTTACGGTCCGACGATTGAGGAAATCCGCAGCACAATTGAGCTGTACGCTTCTCTCGGCGTCAGAATCCACATTACCGAGCTTGATTTGTCCATGTTCCGGTTCGACGATCAGCGAACGGATCTGAAAGCGCCAACAGAGAGTATGCTGAAGCTGCAGGAGCAGCGATATGCAGAGATTTTCGCTCTATTGCTGGAGTATCGGCAGGTCATCGATTCCGTCACCTTCTGGGGTGTTGCCGAAGACTATACGTGGCTGGACGATTTTCCGGTTCGCGGCCGCAAGAACTGGCCGTTTCTGTTCAACGAAGAGATGAAGCCGAAGTCCTCATACCGCCGGGTTGTCGATCTGGCCGCAGCGGCGAAGGGAGAATAAACCTAATGAACGGAGCTAGAGAGGGCTTTCCTCCCTGGCTCCGTTTTGTTGTGCAGTGAGAATTCAAGAATGAGATGTCCCGGTACGGATCTTCTATAATTTGCGGAGGGAACATCTATGTTTTGAGTATGGGAGAGGCCGCGATTCCCACGTAAAATAAATAAGTGTAAGCGATTTCAATTATGCTGGGCGTGGGTTGGCTCTCACTTTCGGCATGAGAAATTACAAGGAGGCAGTACCGATGCAACCGATCACTTACCGGAATCCGGTTATTTCAGGGTATTATCCCGATCCCAGCGTCATTCGTGTGGGAGAAGACTACTATCTGATCACCAGTTCATTTGAATATTTCCCAGGGGTTCCGCTGTTTCACAGCAAGGATTTGGTGAATTGGAAGCAACTCGGCCATATTCTGACTCGGCGGTCCCAGGTTGATCTCAGAAAAAGCGGCAGCTCCGATGGAATCTATGCCGCTACGCTGCGGTACCACGCCGGGCGGTTCTATATGATTACTACAGATGTGAGGGGAATCGGGAATTTCTATGTGACCGCGGACTCGCCCGAAGGTCCTTGGTCCGATCCCATTATTTTGCCTCATGGCGGCATCGACCCGTCCCTGTTCTTCGACGATGACGGCCGCGCTTACGTAACGGCGCAGAATGGAGCGGATCTGGAATCCCATGTCATTCAATATGAGATCGATCCCCTGACCGGCGAAGTGCTGTCGGAGCCGCGTGAAATTTGGAGGGGAGACGGAGGCCCCTGGGTGGAAGGACCGCATCTGTACAAGATCAAGGGAACGTATTATTTGATGGCGGCTTCCGGCGGAACCAGCTTCGAGCACCGCGAGATCATCGCGCGCGGCAGCCATCCGTACGGGCCCTTCGAGAACAAGCCCGAGCCGATTCTTACCCACAGGGGGCTTAAGAATCATCCCGTGCAATGCTTGGGCCATGCCGATCTGGTGGAGGATGCAGGGGGCGGATGGTGGGCGGTGTTTCTCGGTATGCGTCCGATCGAGGGCAGATATTCGCCGCTTGGCAGAGAGACCTTTCTGGCCCCGGTAGAGTGGACGGAAGAAGGATGGCCCATGATCGACAACAATGAAGGCACGGTAGTCTCCGGAGGCGCAGACAATAACGGGGAATCAGAAGGAGATATCTCTGAACCTATACGGCTTATGAATGGCTTCGGCCCGGAATGGGCATTCCTCAGGGACTATGAGGAGAGCCGGTTCACATGGACGGAACAGCCGGGGCAGCTGTGGCTTCGGGGCAATTCATATAATCTGGATGATGAAGCGCCTGCTGTGTTTGCCTGCATCCGGCAGAAGCATTTCCATATGAAGACGACAGTCGCTATGAATTACAGCCCTGTCCAGGAAGGCGAGCATGCGGGCCTGGCGGCCAGGCTGAACGACCGGGGGTATGTCTTCTGGGGCCTGGCGCGCAGGGAAGGGAAGAATGTGCTGGAATTAACCGTCCGGGATGGCTCCCGAAAGGATGTATATCATTACAAAGCCGACGAGACTGGCCCTGTGTGGCTGTGCATTTCCTCCGATATCACCGCTTATTCGTTCTCCTATTCGGCAGACGGCGAGACGTGGCACGAAGTGAAGCATAAGGTGCCCGTCTCAACCCTGTCTCCTGAAGTGAATGGAGGATTTACCGGAGTATGCCTTGGTCTGCATGCTTCAGGGAACGGAGCCGGCGATAGCGCTCCGGTGTGTTATGAGGAATTCTGCTATACGCCGATTCAATAGTGCTGTGTACAACCGCTAAAGACGGGGAAGCAAAGTAAAGAAATGCGTATTGTTATTGCCGTTCGCGGTTCGGATAATTACGAGGGATGGTCGAATACCGATTGGAGGCCTCACTGACCCAAGCGACAGAATGAATCCGTTTATTACGGAAGCGATTGCATATAATTCCGCATAGAGTAAAGGTGGGACATTATGAATCCCGTAATTTGGGCGGACGCGCCTGATCCGGACATCGTACGTGTAGACGATATCTACTACATGGCAACGACAAGCATGCATCTGATGCCCGGTTCGCCGATCATGAAATCGACAGACCTGGTGAACTGGGAAATGGTCGGATATCCGTATGAACGCTTGGAGGAGAATGATCCCCATAATCTCCGTAACGGCATGAATATTTACGGGGAAGGTTCATGGGCCAACAGTTTGAAATATCACAAGGGCAAGTTTTATTTGCTGTTCGGCTCACTGGATATGTGGAAGACTTATCTCTTCAGCGCCGACGATCCGGCCGGAGAGTGGGAACGAACCGAGTTTCATGAGTATATGCACGATCCCGCCCTTTTTTTCGACGATGACGACAAGGCTTATATTATCTTCGGTTCCACGGATTTGCGGATCAGGGAATTGACTGCCGACTACATGGCCCTGAACCCTGCGGGACTAGACAAGACAATCCTCATCTCCGGTAATCCCGGTATGGAGGGAGCCCACGCTTACAAGATCGGCGGGAAGTATTACATCTGTACGTTTTATTGGGAAAAAGGAGGCATCCGCCAACAGCTCGTCTACCGGGCTGACAAGATCGACGGGCCGTACGAGGGAAGAGTCGTGCTGGCCGATACGACGGGATGCAAGAATCACGGAATTGCCCAGGGCGGACTCATTGATACCCCGGACGGCAACTGGTATGCCATGCTGTTTCAGGATCATGATGCGGTCGGCCGGATTCCGGTGCTGGTGCCCGTGCGCTGGGAAGATGGCTGGCCGGTCTACGGAGACGAGCAGGGGCGGGTGCCTCTTCAGCCCATTCGCCTGGAGGCTGCGGATACGGGATCATCCCGGACGGAACTAACGATCAGCGATGAATTTGACGGGAAGAATATCACCGGTTCAACAAGAAGTCCAGCGCACATCCCGGGCGCCAGCAGCGAAGAAATCGAACTGGCGGTTAACGGTGATTTCAAGGCGGGAACTTACGGCTGGACGCGCAAGGGCAACGCCAGGTTCACCATTGTGTTGGAGGATTACCCGGAGGGCACGCGGCCGGTCGGCTTTATTTCCAAACGACCAGTCACATCGGCTGGCATTGAGCAGAATTTTAACGGCAAGATCCGCCCGGGAAACAGGTATACGGCGTCCTTTAAAGTGAAGTACATGGAGGGGCCCGGCGAGAAGACCTTTATTCTAACGGCACGCAAAATGCGCCATGGCGAGGTCTCCTTCCTGACGCTGGTGAGCGGCGTTGCAAGAAAGAATGAATGGACCGAGGTGACCGGCGCTTTTGCCATTGAGGATCATCCCGATGTGCTGGATTTGTCTGTCGAGACGCCTTGGACGCCTGTGCCGGACCCGGTCAAGGATACGATGGATTTCTTCGTAAGAGACATCTCCGTGAAGCTGGCTTCTCCGCCCTTGTCACAAGCCGAACTGTTCGAGGCGATGCCGGGCGATTCTATTCTGGGGCTTCAGTGGCAGTGGAATCATAACCCGGACAACACCCGATGGTCTCTGATGGAGCGCGGCGGCTTCCTGCGATTAAAGACCGGTGCTGCCGTAAGCGATATCAGGCAGGCCCGGAATGTCCTGACCCAGAGAGGGATAGGTCCCCGCAGCTCGGGCTGGGTCGCCATGGATACGGATCATATGCGGAACGGCGATTATGCGGGATTGGCTGCGTTTCAGCTGGAGTACGGTTATGTCGGCGTAACGATCGCAGGGCCGGAGGCTTATCTGATCATGGTCGATAAAGGCGAAGAGAAGGCCAGATTACCTCTTGCCCAGAACAGGGTTGGTCTTAGAGTCGATTTTGATTTCATCCTGGACCGTGCCAAATTCTACTACAGCTATGATGAGCTGAACTGGACAGCGATTGGAACTGAACTGTCCATGCGTTATACGCTTCCGCATTTTGTAGGCTACCGCTTCGGCCTGTTCAATTATGCCACCATACGGGCGGGGGGCTATGTCGATTTCGATTATTTTCGATTCAGAAAAGATGAGGAGGATACACAATGACCATTCAATTGAACCAGGCAGTGGGGAAGGTTCCGCCATGCGGGAACCCGCTCGTCTCCCATAAATACGGCGCCGATCCTTATGCGCTGGTGTTCGGCGGCCGAGTCTATCTGTACATGACCAATGACATGCTGGAGTACGATGAGAGCGGAAAGGTGAAGGAGAATACTTACGGCAACATCAACAAAATTTCGGTGATCTCTTCGGATGATCTGGTCAACTGGACCGATCACGGGGAGATTGCTGCGGCAGGTCCGGAGGGAGCGGCCAAATGGGCCACACAGTCGTGGGCGCCCGCAGCGGCACATAAAGTGATCGACGGCAAGGACAAATTCTTCCTGTACTTCGCCAACAATGCCAGCGGCATCGGGGTGCTGTCGAGCGACAGCCCGGTAGGACCGTGGATCGATCCTATCGGTGAAGCGCTGATCCTGCGCTCAACACCGGGCGTCGAAGATGTAACCTGGCTGTTCGATCCGGCGGTGCTGGTCGACGATGATGGCAAAGGTTACATCTATTTCGGCGGCGGCGTTCCGGAAGGAAAGTTCGCGGAGCCGGGCACAGCCCGGGTTATGCGGTTGGGCGACGACATGATCAGCGTTCTGGGAAAGGCCGATGTAATTCCGGCTCCGTTCATGTTCGAGGATGCCGGCATCCATAAGCAGGGCAGTGTCTTTTACTACACGTACTGCTCGAATTTCTATGACGGCGAGCGCCCGGAGGGCAGCCCTCCGGCAGGTGAAATCGCCTATATGACGAGCGACAGCCCAATGGGTCCGTGGACGTATCAGGCGGCGATTCTGAAGAACCCGGGACACTTCTTCGGGGTGTCCGGGAATAATCATCACGACATTTTCCAGTTCCATGATGAATGGTACATCGCGTATCACGCCCAGACGCTGTCCAAGGCGCAGAACATTGCGAATGGCTACCGTTCCACCCATTTGAACAAGGTAACCCATTTGGAAGATGGCTCCATTTCGAACATTCAAGCCGATTATGAGGGAGTCCGGCAGCTCAAGCCCCTGGACCCGTATAACCGAGTGCTTGCGGTGACGATGGGGTGGAGCGCCGGAGTGAAAACGGAAGTGAGGTCGGAAGTGAAGTCGGAACCGAAGGCGTCGGACCTAGAGAGAGTTGTATCGGACATTGACAGCGGCGGCTGGATCGGCTTGTCCATGGTCGATTTCGGAAGCAAGGGGGCGTCGTCCTTCACCGCTTCGCTTGCAGGTCTTGAAGGCGGCGCTATTGAACTGCGTGTTGATGCTCCGGAAGGCAAGCTGATCGGTGAGCTGAAAGTTCCCGCATCGAACGGCCCGGAGGAATGGACAGAGCTGAAGACGGAGGTCACCGGCGCAGAAGGGGTCCATAACCTGTATCTAGTGTTCACAGGCAAGCCGGATGCCAAGCTGTTCAAGCTGTATGCCTGGCAGTTCAGCGAATAGGCTGCATCATAGACGGTTTGAGAGAAGGAGGAATAACGGAAGTGGATACAGCTGCTATCACCAATCCTATTATTTGGGGTGATGTTCCGGACCCTGACGTGATCCGGGTGGGGGACGCATTTTATATGGTCAGCACGAGCATGCACTCCATGCCCGGCTGCCCGATCATGAAATCGCCCAACCTTAAAGACTGGGAAATCGTGAATTATGTATACGATACCTTTGAAGATAACGATGCCCACCGGCTGCAGGATGGAACCGGAATTTACGGCAAAGGATCATGGGCGGCCTGCCTCCGCTACAAGGACGGAGTGTTCTATGTCTGCTTCTCAAGCAATGACATGAACCAGTTCTACGTATACCGGACAGTGGATATCGAGCATGGAAAATGGGAACGCTCGGTTATCCCGGGGCTCCACCATGATCCGGGCATGCTGTTCGATGATGATGGCAGAGTCTACGTCATTCACGGCAACGGCGACATCCGGATCACGGAGCTGACGGAAGACGCATCGGCTCTAAGACCTGGCGGCATCGATCAACTGCTGCTCGAAGGCGAGCGGGAAGGCATCAATCTGCGGATCGAAGGCTGCCATGCTTACAAGCTGAACGGGTATTACTATTTGTTCTTTATCGAATGGCCGGGAGGCGGCAATCAGCGGAGACGGCAGTTATGCTACCGTTCGCGGGAGCTTCTGGGACCGTATGAGCGCAAAATTCTGCTGGATGACAACATGGGGTATCACAACAATGGCGTCGCGCAGGGCGGCATTGTCGATACGCCTGATCATGACTGGTATGCCGTGCTCTTCCAGGACCATGACGCTGTTGGCCGGATTCCCTGTGTGCTGCCCGTTGCCTGGGAGAATGATTGGCCCGTCATTGGAATGGAAGGAAGGGCTCCGCAAATATTCGAAACAAAGCTGCCGGGAGCTGAGCCGAAGCCGCTCGTAATCAGCGATGAGTTCGATTATACCGACAACAAGCTGGCGCTGAACTGGCAGTGGAACCATAACCCGGATAACCGGCTTTGGACCGTAACGGAGCGGCCGGGGTATTTGCGCCTTTATACCGGAGATTTGGCTGATAGCGTCTTATATGCGCGCAACACCTTGACGCAGCGGACGGAAGGCCCGTCCTGCAGCGCGGAGACGCTGCTGGATATTTCGCATTTAAAGCCAGGTGACCGCGCGGGTATGGTCGCTCTGCAGAATCTGTATGGAACCGTAGGCATTGAAGCCGGGGAGGGCGGCGAGTTCCGCATCTCCATGTGTGTCAATGGAGGCGACGGCCATCCGGAGACGGTGGAGAGCGTAGCGTTCGCAGGAGAGCGGATCAGCCTCAAGATTGATTTTCAATTTGAGGACAGCCTGGATGAAGCCCGCTTCTTCTATTCGGCCGACGGGGCGGAATGGAAGCCGATCGGCCGGACTCTGCAAATGAAATACACGCTGGATCATTTTATGGGCTACCGGATCGGGCTGTTCAATTATGCGACCAGTCTGTCGGGAGGTTATGCCGATTTTGATTACTTCCGCTATGCGCGGCACTCATGAAGGACCGGTGGTCATCGCCCGCTACACGGCGGCGCTGACTACCGTGTTCGGCTTCGCAGCCAGGCTGGTGAGTGCTCTTGTGAAGGATGAGGAGCGGCCGACAATTTCGGAGAAGGATTTCCCGCATAATTGTCCGTCATGCGGTAATCCGCTTGGCGAGGGAACCCGGGTGTGCCAATTATGTATGAAGGGCGGCAACGTGGCCGCCCGGATGCTGCGGTACGCCAAGCCTTTATAAGGGCAGGCTGGCGGTTGCGGCCGTTCTGCTCGTATTAACCACTCTGGTCGAGCTGATTCCGCCCTATTTGAACAAGATTATGATTGACGATGTGCTTCAGCCGAAGAACCTCGGCTCCACGTTGATCCTCGTTATTACCGGCTTGGGGGTAACGACTGCTCACATCTAGCAGATTATCCTGGGACTGATCGGCGTATGGGTCGGCTCCAAGCTGATGGGTGATCTTCGCCAGGATATTTACAGGTCGCTGATGAGGCTGTCGCTGGCTTTCTTCGACCGGAGGCAGACCTCCCAATTCATTGGCCGGGTCAACAATGACTCCGAGGCGATGCGGCAGTTCATGACGGACGGGTTATCTTCGTTACCGGCGAGTCTTTGCGCATCGTTGCCATTTTTGTCATGATGCTCACTCTGGATTGGAAGCTTTCGTTATTCGCGCTTCTGCCTGTCCCGGTTATGTTGGTGCTGTCGATGACCATCTGGCCCAAAATCGGAAGGCGCTGGTATCAGCAGTGGCGGTCGATCTTCCGCCTGAATACGCTGGTTGGCGATTCCTTGCAGGGCATTCGCGTCGTCAAGGCCTTCGGAAGAGAAGGCGAGGAGATAACCGATACGCTGACGCCAATGTGGATGTCGTTCGGAACAATATCAGGATCGAGGGCATGTGGCAGTTTATGTTTCCGGCTTTTAACCTGATTGCGGGAGCTGGCAGCTCTTGATCTGGTATAACGGCGGCATTTCAATATCGGAGGCTGCCGCTTTGTCATTCCTTGGCCGGGCCTGCTCCTCAGCTCCGGGAGGGGCGGAATGCGCTGCCGCCTGTTGGCAAGATCGTTGGAAGCCGATTGGGCAAGCCCGTAAAGGCCCGTAAAGCTCTTTAAGGACATTACTGCTGCTTCCAGATGTCTAGCGGGACCGCCTCCATGGAATGCCCCAGCTTGTCCAATCCGTAGAGGTCTTCAAGGGTGCGGAGCAGCGAGTAATGACTGCTCTTCTGCGTGATCGTCTTCTGCGCGACCATAGGGCCGACAATTAGCGTCGGAATTTTATTGTTCGCGCTCATGTCATCCTCGTCCCAGGTTACGACTAGCAGGCTGTTGTGGGTCTTGGCCCACCGAACGTAACCGGAAAGCTGCGACTTCAACCAATCATCCGCTTCCTTGATCGTTCCGTCATGGATATCGTGATCCAGATTCGGAATGACGAAGGAAATGGTTGGCAGCTTGTCGTACTGCTTCGGAAACGCCGTCATCGGCAGATTGACACTGCTGGGCACATTGGAGAAATCAACCCAGGGATTATGCTTCCGGGCGTATTGCGTGCTCAGTTTGTAAGGTCCGGTATAGCCCGTGTAAGGCAGCCCTTCCGAGTAACCGGCAAAGGTATATCCGTGGCTGATGAGCTGATGCGCCAAGTTATCGGTATGGAATGTATGCATGGGGCTGTCATTGGCAACGCCTTGAGTTGATCCTGAAAAAAGAGCGAGATAGTTAGGCTGGCTCGGATGGGTGACTGCGTAATGGCTGGTCAGGTTCGCCCCCTGTTTTGCCAACTGATTGATATACGGAGCAGACTTGCTCCCGATAATCTCAAGGTAGGAATGATTCTCCTCCACGACGATAACCACATGGTCGACTGTCGGCAGCAAGGATTGTTTGGCCGCGGGCTTCGTGGTCCGTGCAGCGTCTGTGGTCTTCGAATCAGCTGCCATACAGGCGGCAAGAATCAACAGGGCCGTAAGGGCCGGCAGTATGCGCATTGTATCCTCCCTAATTAATGAAATACGAATAATCAGTCCTATCCCACTATAAAGCACAATGGTTAAGAGATGTTTAATTGACAATTCGAATCGGGAAGCGTATTTTTTTGATTGAACGATGTTAAACGTATATAACGATGTTCAAGAAAGGCGTGAGCGGCTTGGGGTGAAGGAAAGAAAGGAACGGGAAAGGGAGAAGCAGCGGGAGCTGATTCTGCAGGCAGCAAGCGAGATATTTGCACAAGAGGGGCTAGAGAAGCTCTCTATCCGTAAAATCGCGGACAAGATTGAGTATTCACCGGCGATTATTTATCACTATTTTGAAAATAAGGACGATATCATCAATCATTTGATGACCCGGGGCTACGGCCGGTTAATGGCTTCTTTATCTTCTTCTGCACAGAACGGACACGATGCGCCGGAGATCAGGCTGAGAAAGCTGATGCGCAGCTATATCGAAGCCGCTCTCGACATGCCGGATGAGTATATGGCGGTTCAGCTCAGTTCATCCCCGGATATTTTGCAGCATACCACATTCCTGTATGAAGGTGCTTCCGTTCAGAAGTCTGCTCTGAGCCTCCTCTTCCAGTGTTTGAAGGAATTCATGGGAACTGCCGGCCAGGAGGACGCAACCAACGAGAATCAGGAACTGACTGCGCAAGTTATCGCAGCCTCTTCGCTCGGGCTAGTCATCAAGCTGATCCAAGAGAAGAATATCGGAGAAGAGCAAAAGGGCCGTCTTATCGAGCATTATTTGGATTGGGCAATTGCGGGGGCGAAGGCATTGGGAGCCGGAACGGAGCGCCAGAGCGATGATTGACGGAGTGGAAGGATACTAATATGCCTAAATGGTTATGGATCGTTTTAGCTGTATTGGCCATTCTGATCGTCACGGTCGTTCTTGCCGCAGCCATTTCCAAGACCGTATTTGATCGAAATGCGAATAAGCTGGCTGGAGAGCTACTGAACGGGAGTTCCACTGCGAACACCAGAATCATCCGGGAGGAAGACCTGTCGGGTCTGCCGCTTCCCGTGCGGAAATGGCTGGAGAGCACACATATCGTCGGAACAGAGACCGTAACTTCCGTCCGGCTGAAGCAGACAGGTCAAATGCGGACGAAAGAAGGCGGCCCATGGATGAAGGTCCGGGCCGAGCAGTATTTCCGGGCGGATGAGCCGGGGTTTGTCTGGAAAGCTGACGTTCAAATGGCTCCGCTCCTTCATCTCTCCGGACTTGACAGTTACCTTGAGGGTCGAGGGCAGATGAGCATCAAGCTGTTGTCGCTGCTGCCTGTGGTGGATGCGAAAGGCCCTGAATTGGACTACAGCACAATGGTCAGATATTTGGCAGAGATGCCCTGGTTTCCGGCGGCGGCAATTAGTCCCTATATCCGGTGGGAGCCAATCAATGACCACTCTGCACGAGCTACCATCAGCTACAAAGGGATCAGCGCGTCGGGAGTGTTCGCTTTCAATGATCAAGGGGATCTGATCAGTATTAACGCCAAACGTTACAGAGAAATGGGCGGAAAATATATATTAAGCGACTGGGGAGGAGTCAACAAGGAATTCAAGGAATTCAACGGAATCCGAATTCCTTTTAAATCCGATGTCAAATGGTTCGATAAATCCGGAGAGTTTACCTGGTTCCAGTGCGAGAATACCGATATTGAATATAACAATCCGAACTTGTATTGAAAAATCGATGACTCCGCTCATAAAATCTCCCCCTCACAATATATGTATATAGACATTGAGGGTGGGGGGGAGAATTTTGTCCAATGAGTTCGTTGTCCGCTCGCTAGATGAAGTAAGATTCTGGTCACGCATAATGAAAGAGCATTCGCTGTTTCTCAGGCTTGGTTTCAGGTGTGAGGATACGCAGCTGATTAATGAAGCCAATCATTTCTACAGCGTGTTTGAAGCGATCGAGAGCAAGGCGAATGCTTATGATGCCGGGACGGACCCGCAGACTATCCAGCGCTTCAACATCGAGGTTCATACAGCGGCATGCCATATTTGGGCGTTTAAAAGAAAAGTGCTCGGGCTGATCCTGCAATGCCGGCTTCCCGGTCAGACGAACTTCCCGCTGCTGGTCGATCATGTGAGCAGAGAAGCCAATTATTTCCGAAACCGGCTTGAACAGCTGAATGCGGGACAATTGGACCCTCTGCCGGATGCGATCATTAATGAGAATGTATTCTTCCTGAGAATTATGGCGGATCATGCGAAATTTATCGGTCATCTTCTGGATCCTTCCGAACGAAAGCTCGTTGATCAGGCCAAACAGTTCAGCGATGAATTTGACACTCTGCTGTTTCAAGCCCAGGATATCGAATCCATGCGTCCGCAATCTCAAACCGTTCCTCTTCTGGATCAGTTTCTGGATCAGAACCGGGTCTCGGTTAAATCACTGCGGGACTTCAAGAAGACCGCCCGCGATTTGATCGAAGCATGCAGAATCAAGAGCATCATCCATCCGCTGCTGGCTGACCATGTATTTCGCGAGGCGGAGAGATTCCTGTTCATTATTGATATGTTCGAGAAGGCGCTCACCGGCACAACGGCAAAGAATGTGCAAATCCATCATTAAGTGATATTTCCCCAATTTGAAGCCTGCAAATCAACGTTTGCAGGCTTCTTTCTGCTGCCATGCGATCTTACGCGATGCGATGTGAAGAATCAACGAACGCCCATGTCTGGACTTGGGAAGACGGCATAAAGTAATCCCATGACCCACCACACCATACCCAAGACCCATATAAAGGAGATGTTGAGTTGAAATCAATTCCTGTGAAAGGGTATATTCTTCAAAACGAGGAAAAGGGCGGCGATCATTCGCATCGCGTCTATATCACTACATGGGACGGTCGGCCGGTTGTTCATACCCATCCTTTTTCCGGCGTTACCTCCTATGATGACGGACATGATCACAAGTACGCCGGTGTTACCGAGCCTGCCCCCAGCGGCGTCCCGCATGTTCACCGGTATTTCTCTATAACCTCGATAGATCAGGGACATACGCACGTGATTCAAGGGATAACCGGTCCGGCTATTCCGGTACCCGGCGGGCATATTCATCATTTCGAAGGGGTCACGACAATTTCCGGTATAAGACCGCATTCGCACGACTATAAAGGGGTAACCGGCAAGGAGTCTTGATCCCTTGCATTTGCTGTTCAGGAAGCCGTTCGCAGTTACATGCATAGGAAGGATTGTCCCGGGAGTTATGCAGATGCAGAGGACTAACGGAGCAATCCTTTTTATGTTGGAAGACTTAATATGTTATATTAAATTTGAAATATATTTTTTGGAGAAAAGGGGATTATACATATTGGTTGCATAATGTTGCTTCTGACAAACCGAAAAGCCGGGTTGATTTCACCATGCTGAAAATATTGAGACTCATTCATAAAATGGCGGGATTGGCCGGAGCCCTGCTTATTGTGTTCATGGCAGTAACGGGTCTGTTGCTCAATCACCGGGAGTGGATCGGGTATAATACCGGGCGGGAAATGGAGCTGCAAAAGCTCATTTTTGCCCTGCATTCCGGAGCGGTCGGTGGAGGAGCCTTAAGATGGCTCACAGACATCGCCGCGATCTGCATGATCGTGCTGAGCGTTACCGGAACCTGGATGTGGTTCAGGGGGGCTGCGGCTGCCAGACGAGCGAAAAGGAGAAACCGATTGTGAAAGGCAAACAAGCATTACTCTTCATATCTGCGGGACTATTGGTCTCGGCCCTGGCGGCCTGCGGCAATGGCAATGCCGGAAATGCGGAGCAGGAACATGCCGGGCATACCGCCCAGGCGAGTCATGCGGAGCACGCCAGACATACGATGACGGCGCAGCCGACGCCGGGAGCAGGAAGTACAGCGACGTCTCAGCCCGTGCAGCCTGAACAGACTGCCGGATCGACAGCCGCGGCGGAGAGCCCGGCGGCACAAGCCATCCGTGAGGAACTGGACGGGCTGTCCGCAATCGAGAAGGAAGTCAACAAGGGCGATTTTGCAGCTGCGGCTGAGGCCTTTGAAGGATTGCATGAAGGATTTCACGCTATTCTTGCGATCGTGAAGGATAAGCTGGGAGCGGCGTATTCGGAAGGCATGCATCCGGATTTCGACGCCCTGGAAGCGGCGATTCACGCAAAGGATAAAGTGAAGACGCTGAATCTGGTTCAGGCGAACCGGGCTGCGCTGGGCAAGGCAGCGGCGGATATGGGGATCGTCCTGAATCCATAATGCCGCAGCCGCTCGGCTTTGCAATCCCGCAACTCGCAGTCCGCAACTCACGAGCAATATAAGTAAACACGAACGCCCCTTGGAGCTCCAAGGGGCGTTCGCTGTACAGAGGGTTCGCTGTACAGAGGACCTCCGGCCCGTGGTCTTCCGGCAATTATGCAGGCATGACAAGGGCTGCTAAGCAGTCGACAAAGAGGGGCCGGTCAAGCTTTCTTCTCAATCTTCGGCCGCCGGGCGATCAGAATGATCAGATCGACAAGCAGCACCGGCAGGGAGAGCCGCGCGGGGTACGCGAGATAGCGCGGCTCCCATTCCGGCGAGAATTTTTCCTTATAACGGCGAAGTCCTTTAAATCCGTACCAGTATCCTCCGTATTCATACACCCGCTTCGCCAGCTTCTCCTCCCGGATGGCGGCCTGCGTCTCCCCGACGCTCGACAGCGGCGCCATCCCCAGATTAAAGACGGCATATCCCTCTTCCTTGGACCATTCCAGCAGCTTGATGAACAGGAAATCCATCGTTCCGTTCGGCGTATCATGCAGATGCCGCATCAGGTCGACCGATACGGTCTGCCGTCCGTCATACGCCGGCGCGAGTGAAGCGAAGGCCAGAATTTGGCTCTCCGCCCCGAGAAGCACGGCGATCTCTCCCTGCTGCAGATAGGCCGGGTCGAACCAGCCGAGCGAGAAGCCTTTTTCCCTGCGGCCGTTCAGCCATTCGTCCGAGATCACGCGGAGCCTGTCCAGAAAAGGCCCGTCATATGGGGGCTTCATGACCTGAACCGAATAGCCCTCCCGCTCGAAACGGTTCTTCACGGTGCGCAGATTCGTATTGGCTTTGCCCGACAGCGTGAACGAAGGCAGATGCACCAGTGCTTCTTCCCCAAGCTTGAAGAACCGGTATCCGTTCTCGTGATACACCGGCAGATTGGCGGGAGAGACCTGATAGAAAACGACGTCCAGATCGTAGTTGTCGGCGAATGACTGAATTTCCTGGACAGCCTTGCTGACCAGCCGGGACTCTCCGATTGGATCGCCCAGCACAACCAGCCTGCTGCGAATAAGCGCGTATGGAATCAATACCCGGCCTCCGCAAGCCCAGAAGAAGCTTTTATCGCCGGAATAGAGAAGATGGGTCAGCAGATTGCCCGGATTCCGCTCCAGAAATTCGCGGAGCTTGTCCCGCTCGGCCAGTGACGCGCCCGGGGTCTTCAGCGGGCTGGGCCGGAGGATCATGGCAAGCGTGAAGGCCAGCCAGGTGACGGCAAGCGCCGTCACTGCGGCGATTGTATGCTCATTCCGGTCCAGAATGAGGTGCTTCAGCTGCGCCTGCGGCAGATAATGCAGGAATCTGGGCTGGGTTCCTGCTGCGATCACGTTGTAGAGATAGACCATGACAAGCGTGATCAGCGCCCACGCCGCCGTCACCCGGCGTCCGACCGGAGCCGCCACCCGGTAGAAGCGTGAGCGGGACAAGTAGAGCAGCAGGGCCACGATCAGCAGCAGAATGGCTTCTTCGTAGTCGAATGCTTTGGCGAAGGTGAAGAGGGCGCCTGCGCACAGCAGAGCCAGCGTCCACTGGTAAGCCCGTCTGATCCGGTGGGAAATCCCCCGGGACAGAATGATCAGCGACAGCCCGATGATCAGGCTAAGCTGATGCGATATTCGCATGATGGGCTCCGACAGCAGCTCTTCGGTGAAGCGGAGCCGGTACAGCAGGCCCGGGGTTGCAGCCGATAACAGCAGCACGGCTCCGCTGATGAAGACCAGCTTCCCGAGTGCCCAGGCTCCAAGCTCGGAGATCCATAGATGCTGCCCCGGAAACGTCCACAGCCTTTGCCAGCCGTTAAAGACTCCTGTCAGCGGCTCCGGAACCGTGCCGGACTCTTTCCTGCGACCGCTCGCGAATTCCAGAATGCCCATCGCGAGGCCGACAAGCCACGGAAGCAGATAATACAAAATCCGGAACAGCACCAGGACGGCAACACAGTGCTCCGGCGGGTAGCCAAGCGCCTGAAGTCCGTACAAGGCCACCAGGTCGAATCCGCCAATACCGCCGGGGGCCAGACTGATCAGGCCGGCGGTGGCCGCGATCGTGTACAGACCGAGGCCTGTCCGGACCGGCAGGCCCGGAAGCAGCGCCGAAGCGACGAACCAGAAGGCGATGCCTGCACACAGCCATTCCAGCAGAGAGGCGCCGACGGAAGCCGCGATGGTCGAGGCGTTCATCCGAGGCAGATCACGGTTCAGCCATTTGGCATAGAAGGGACTCCGCTGGAAGATCAAATATCCGGGCAGGTACAGGGCCATACCCCACAGTGCATAGTACGTCCAGGGGTGAGCTTGAATAACGGAACCGGCGGTGAACAATCCGGTGAGATCTCCCCAGGCTAGCAGGGAAATGCCTGTAATCGTGATAGTGGACTGGAAGGCGATCGACGCCGTAATCGTCGCAACCGAGATGCCCCGGCTGCGGTACAGGAAGGTTCGCATGGCCGCTCCCGCGATCCCGGCGAAGCCGATTACGCTATTGGAGGTGTTGGCGATCCAGGAATAGCGGAAGGTCTCCCAGTATCCCAGCGGCAGCTTGAAATGCCGCCGGAGCACAAACTCATAGCCGCTGACCGTGCCAACGGCAGCGAACGAGACGGCGAGAAGCAGCAGGAACCGGGACGGCTCCAGATGCCGGATCGTATGCAGCGCCGCCGGCCAGTTGATCCGGCGGAACTCGGACTGGCCTTCCCAGATAATAAGCCCGATAATGGCGATTGGTATGAGAATCTGAATGATTTTTAACCGGTATAGAGAAGAGAAGAGTCTGGCCGCCTTCAGCCTGTACGCGGTCTTCTGGATTGCTGGCATTTCGGTTCACTCCTATGTGGGAATCCTAATTCAAGTATACCCTCTCCGAAGGTTCGATAAAATAAAGTCCGGCTGCTGAATTTCATATTTTTCCAGTGAACCTTTAGGGCTCGTGGCCAGTCTTTCGGTTAATACAGGTTTACCATTGATGTCCAAATGTTTCAAGCCATTATACGGAGGGGAAGACTCTATATCCGGGACAAATTGAAGAGATTTCCGTTGCTTGACGTGTCATTGCCTCAAAATTTTCATATTAATTATTTCATTTTCACTGAAATGTTTTTGGGAGAGAAGGAAATGCATTAAAGGCATCGAATAGTCATTGCCTGTAAGTACTTTCCGGATACAGAGATTTAATTGTAAACGCATACGAAGAAGAGGGAGCAAGCAGCGGAGACTAAAGTCGCTGGCGGGACCGATTAAATGAAAGCGAATTCTTTTATTCGTAAGGTGCTCACATGAATCCCGGTGAACAGCTAATCTCAGGAAGTCAGCCTTCTCCTGAGAAGACCGCAGGAGCCGGTACGAAAGGAGTCAATAATGAATAGCAACTGTAATCTGCACAGACTGTGGTACTGTAGTCCCGCATCGGAGTGGAATGAAGCTCTTCCGATTGGTAACGGTCGTTTGGGGGCCATGATATTCGGCGGCGTCCGGGAAGAGAAACTCCAGCTGAATGAGGATTCTGTCTGGTATGGCGGTCCACGGGAACGCAACAACGGCGATGCGCTGGCGAACCTGCCGAAGCTTCGGGAATTCATTATGGAGGGGAGGCTGCGGGAAGCCGAGGAGCTGGCTAATTTTGCCCTGACAGGGCTGCCTGAATCCCAGCGCCACTATCTCCCCCTTGGCGATCTCTTGCTGCGGTTTGATGGCCAGAACGAGACAATAAGCGATTATGCCAGGGAGCTTGATCTGAAGAGCGGAGTGCACCGGGTCCGGTATCGGACCGGCGGCACTATGTTCGAGCGCGAGATGTTCGCCAGTTATCCGGATCAGGTCATCCTTGTAAATTTAACGGCCGACCGCAGCGGCTCATTGTCCTTCAAGGCCAGATTCGACCGAAGCCACTGGCGGTACCTGGAGAAGACAGAGAAGTGGGGACATGACGGCCTGGTGATGAGAGGCAGCGCAGGCGGGGAGGGAGGTTGCGATTTTCGCGCCGTGCTTAAGGCGTCTGTGGAAGGGGGAAGCTGCCGGACAATTGGGGAGCATCTGATCGTCGAGGGAGCAGACCGGGTAACACTGATGCTGACAGCGGCCACGACTTTCAGGCATACAGATCCGGAAGATGTCTGCAAAGAGCGTCTGAACAAGCTGTCAGTTCTCGCCTACGGCGAACTGCTGGACCGGCATACCCTGGATTACCAGCAGTTATATGACCGGACCGAGCTGGTGTTTCCCTCAAGCGGGGAAGAAGGAAGCGGGCTTCCGACGGATGAGCGCCTGAAACGGTACGCGCAGGGTGAAGAGGATAATGATTTGATCGCCCTGTATTTCCATTACGGGCGCTATCTGCTCATATCCTGCAGCCGGCCCGGTTCTCTGCCCGCCAATTTGCAAGGTATTTGGAACGACAGCTTCCGGCCGCCGTGGGACAGTAAGTATACGATTAACATCAACACCCAGATGAATTATTGGGCGGCGGAGAACTGCAGCCTGGCTGAGTGCCATCAGCCTTTGTTCGATCATATTGAGCGAATGCGGGAACCTGGCCGAATAACGGCCGGGAAGATGTATGACTGCCGGGGATTTACAGCCCATCATAACACCGATATCTGGGCCGATACGGCCCCTCAGGATATGTTCGTTCCGGCCTCCTTTTGGCCGATGGGAGCGGCCTGGCTGTGTCTGCATCTATGGGAGCATTACCGGTTCGGAGGAGACCGCGATTTCCTTGATACAGCTTATGAGACGATGAAGGAAGCGGCTCTCTTCCTGCTGGACTATCTGATCGAAGACGGGCAGGGAAGGCTCGTCACCTGCCCTTCAGTCTCCCCGGAGAACAGCTACCGGCTGCCGGGAGGCGAGACCGGCGCCCTCTGCGCCGGAGCTTCGATGGATTTCCAGATCATCGAGGCACTGTTCCGCGCATGCATCTCCAGCACCGGGATTCTCGGCCGGGATGAAGAGTTCGGACGAGAGCTTGCCTCGGCTCTGGAGCGCCTTCCGAAGCCGCAAATCGGCCGCTTCGGACAGGTGCAGGAATGGATGGAGGATTATGAAGAACCGGAGCCGGGTCACCGTCATATTTCACAGCTCTTCGCCCTATATCCCGGGGAACGTTTCACGCCGGAGAATACGCCGGAGCTGGCGGCGGCTTCAAGGGTCACACTTGAGCGCAGACTGGCCAGCGGAGGAGGCCATACAGGCTGGAGCCGGGCTTGGATTATCAACTTCTGGGCGCGGCTCAGGGATGGGGACAAGGCGCTGGAGAATATAAGAGCGCTGCTGGATCATTCAACTCTGCCGAATCTGTTCGATAATCATCCGCCTTTCCAGATTGACGGGAATTTCGGCGGTACAGCCGGCGTTGCGGAGATGCTGCTGCAGAGCCACACGGGAGTTGTCCATCTGCTCCCGGCGCTGCCGGAAGCATGGAGCGAAGGCCAAGTCCGGGGCCTGCGCGCGCGGGGCGGATTCACTCTCGATCTGAAATGGGCCGGTTACCGGGTGACGGAGGTAACCCTGCTCAGCGGCAGTGACGGAACTTGCCGGATTAAGGGCCCGGGCCTTGAGCTTGAGGAATTCGAAGTGGAGGCGGGAGGCAGGTATGTATTCACTGCCAAGGAAGAATCGGAACGCCGTCCCGCAGGCGGGTTCATCACAGCAGACTAGTCGCCATTTCAACTACGCAAGGGACAGTAAGCCGGTTAGCCGGCGGACTGTCTTTTTTCATTACATTTGATTGTCTTCAGAAGCAGGGAGTAAGTGCCAAAGCCATTCTGCGGCTCTTTGATAGTAAACGTATTATACACCGGTAGCAGCACTGCGAATTTTGGCCCGATTTGGGTAAATTTCGGATTGATTTGACCATGGTTCACGTCTCTTCGCCCATGCTAGGATAAGGATAAGCTGGCTTCAGTCACAAGGAATTCAACTGCTGGCTGCCCGAATAGCCAAGACAATGACATGAACAAAAAAGGCAAACTGTTATACAGGAAAGAGGGAGAATTGAGATGAGTCAAAAACCGATACCCAACCAGCCGCTTGTTACCCACATATTTACGGCGGACCCGTCAGCCCATGTCTTTGAAGGCAAACTTTATATTTATCCGTCGCATGATCTCGATCATAACGGGCCTGACAACGATAACGGCGACCAATACGCGATGGAGGATTATCATATTCTGTCAATCGCAGACTTTGATTCCCCTGTGACCGACCATGGGGAAGCTCTCCATTTGCGCGATGTCCCCTGGGCGTCCCAGCAGCTCTGGGCCCCTGACGCTGCATTCAAGAACGGCCTCTATTATCTCTACTTCCCGGCCCGCGATCATGACGGCATCTTCCGGATCGGTGTCGCCACCTCGACATCCCCATCCGGTCCGTTCCAGGCCCAGCCTGAATATATTCCCGGCAGCTTCAGCATTGACCCGGCTGTGCTGGTTGATGATGACGGCAAGGGCTACATCTATTTCGGAGGACTCTGGGGCGGTCAGTTGGAGAAATGGCAGAGCGGAGAGTTCGAAGATGGCCGGGAAGGCCCTGCGCCGGATGCTCCGGCCCTGGGTCCCCGTGTGGCGCAGCTCAGCGAAGATATGCTGTCTCTTGAGAACGCTCCCCGTGAGATTTCGATAGTGGATGAGAACGGCAATCCGCTTCTTGCCGAAGATGAGGACCGGCGATATTTTGAAGGGCCGTGGGTTCATAAGTATAACGGACTGTATTACCTTTCCTACTCGACGGGCACAACGCATATGCTGGTGTACGCGGTCAGCCAAAGCCCGATGGGTCCCTATACGTTCAAGGGTACTATCCTGAATCCGGTGATCGGCTGGACAACCCATCATTCCATCGTCCAGTTCGAAGGCAAATGGTATCTGTTCTACCATGACAGCTCGCTTTCCGGCGGAGTCAATCACAAGCGCAGCGTCAAGTATACAGAGCTGAAATACAATCCGGACGGCACGATCCAGACGATAGACCCTTACCAGGAATAGAGTGAGCAAGTCCGGATAAGGCCGAACAATACCCAGCTCCCATGAATGGAAAATTTCCTGTCCGCTCGGACTCGCATCGAAGGCCGGGCTGGAGCAGGCGGGATGAAAATGCTCCCCGAGCTTCTGCCGGAGCAGTTCCCGTAACGGCCGCTTTATTTTGTCAAAAGATAAGCCCGCGTTTCAGATCATCTGACTCGCAAGGAGCAGCAAGCCTCTGCTATCTGGGGAGCTTGCTGCTCTTTTACTTCTGCATGCATGGCATCATTCGAACACTAACGGGCAATATCCATACGTACGGAACACTGGAAGATCAAGGCTTGCTGTAATCGGTATCATTTGCTATACTCGTATTATCGATAAACGATAATCCGTACGGGAGTGAGAATATGAAGCAAGCTAGACCGGTTTTGCTGAACCCCTCAATCAGCCATCAAATCTATTTGAATATCAAGAGCGATATTTTATCCGGGGAATACAAGCCGGGCGAACGATTGCTGGTACTGGAATTAGCCAAGCGTTTTGAGGTTAGCCAGGCCCCGGTGCGCGAAGCTCTGGAACGGTTGAAATTCGAGGAACTGATCGTGGGAACTCCTAACAAGGGGTCCGTGGTCGCTTCCATTACGCCTAAGGAAATCCGTGATATTTTTGAACTCCGGGAGATGATTGAAGGCTATACGATCCGAAAGGCGATGCCTTTAATGAATGAAGAAGACTATGACCGGATGAAAGCAAGCATAGTGCGCATGGGCGAACAAGTGGAGAAAGGCGATATGCTGGGCATTCTGGAGAGCGATTTGGAGTTTCACGGCTATTTGTATGAACTAAGCGGCAACAGCGCCATCCTGGAGGTCTGGAATCGAATCCAGTCCAAAATGATGCGGTTTATGGCCATCTCGAATAAATTTCATACTACGGATTTGCTGGTGGAAGAGCATTATATTCTACTTGAAATGCTGAAGAGCAAGGACATCGCCACCGCGGAAGCGCGTTTCCTTGAACACATCCATGCTTACAAGATCATTTCGTTCTGATCACGGACAGCACAACAGAAGCAAGGGGGATGTTAGTTATGCATATCGGGTTGCTCAATGAATTCAGTCAGGTTATTACTAAAATGCGCAGAGATCGTCTACTGGCCTCATTGCTGACTGATATGAAGACTGTGGAGGCTCCCAAGTGGTCCATTGATAATCAGCTCTTCCCCGAGCCCTGCCTGACCAACTGCGCAATCGCTGTGTTCGAGGTCAACTTCACCGGACAGGCGGAGGAGAGGGAAAGGCTGCGGGATGCGGCTTTAGAGTGCCTGGAGCAGCGTTACGGAGATCGAATGGCCTTTCTCTCATTGATAGAACGCAGGATCGCTTGTCTATTCGGCTGGCCTGACCGCGTTCTTCTTGACGAGCTGCAGAAGCATGCCGCATCGGCAGCCAATGTCTCCTTCTGTGTAGGCGTTGGGCTTCCTCGTCCCGATTTGCGCAACCTGCATATCTCCCTCGATCAGGCTGTCTCCGCGCTCAGCGAGAAGTTCTATACGAACACGGGCATCTACCTGTACACCTCACCCCAAACACCGGTTTCCCATACGGATTACCCCAGCGCAGTGGAAAAAGCCATAATCGAGCATTTCCGGATCGGCGGAGACAGCGTTCAGCTTGACAATCTGCTGGATCAGTTTTTCAGCCAGATGGCCAGTGACAGACCTTCCGAACACCAAATCTTCTATTCTGCATCGATGCGGCTTGTCATTAAGCTTGAGAATTTGTTCTTGCGGCAGGATAACCAGGAGAATCCGCCGGATTTGCCTCTTCTTGAACTAACCCGATGCGATACCTTAATGTCGCTCAAACAGTTCACCTGTAACATAATCATGGAAATGCTGAAGCACAAAGACATTCACAGCAGACGGGAATGCAGCCTTGTCGAAGCCTCTATCGAGCATATGAAGAAGCATTGCGGGAACATTACCTTGCAGAGCCTTGCCGAGCATGTGTTTATCACTCCCAACTACCTGAGCATGCTGTTCAAGACCGAGACAGGCAAGACCTTTATCGAGACCTTGACGGACATTCGGATCGCAGCCGCCAAGACGATGATCGAAGAGACGGACCTTAAAAACTATGAAATCTGCGAAAATGTCGGCTACCAAGACCCCCGGTATTTCGGCAAGCTGTTCAAACAGAAGGTGGGCCTGACTCCAAGCGAATACCGCGATTCCATCAAGCGATCATCGGCTCCGCTGAAGTTCAAAATTAACAGGCTCTCCTGATGTGCTGTTTAAAAAAAGAAAAATGCTGCCCCATATGCCATGAAATGGCTGCTTGGGACAGCATCATTTTTTTAAAACCAGGATTAATATAATCGCTTAGGCGGACGCTCAGCAAATAGACCGTTGTTCCAATGGCGGCTTACAGCCGTACCTCCGGTCCCTTATCTCCGCTGCTCTCTCTAACCCGGGCTTCCTCCAGCTCTTCGTTCCATTCCAGATGCCGGTAAGCCGAAGCGGCCGTATCTGCCTTGAACCATTCCATGAAATCGGTCCAGATCCGGACGGTCCACGGAGAGTCAATCTGCGCTGTCGTGTACACGCCCTCGCGCAGCCGGCAGAAGCCGAAGATGTCCCTGACCTGCGCTTTCTCCGCCTGCACGACGGTAATCTCCGCCATATGGGGCGGGATAAAGATGACGCCGTCAGGAGTGCCGAAGACTACATCTCCAGGCAGGCATATGGCCTGGCCGATCCGGCAGGGGACATTCATCCCGGTCATGACGACATCGGCAATCGCTGTCGGATCGGACCCCCGATAGAACACATTGATGCCCGGAATTTGCTCAACCTGCCGGTTGTCCCGGATTCCTCCCCAGATGACGGCGCCGCCCGTTTCGGTTCTGGTGGAAATCGCCGTGGAGAGATTTCCTCCTACATAGGTGCCCAGATGCACCTTGTCGAACATGTCCACGACAACGACATCGCCATCCCCGAGCGAATCAATCACCCATTGATTATAAAATCCGCTGTAGCCTTCCTCCTGCCCGGCAGCGACCAGCGATTCATGCAGATCGGGCCGGGTAGGGACCATGACGGCTGTAACGGCTCTTCCGACCATTACGCGGCTTGGATGGACAATCTTAAAACCGCCTTCAAATTGGAACTTGTAACCATTGTTCCAAAGCGGTCCCCAGGCTTCCTCAAGCGTGATGTTGCGCAGCCGCCGCAGGATGTCGTCCGATACTTTGGGCCTTCCATTCTCGTAACGCTCGCCTTCCCATTTCTCCGTCCATAAGCGTATATCCTCAGCTCTATTGTACATTTATCGTTCACCCTCCTGATCGGATTTCCCTTTCGCTTTTTATGATAGCTTCCGCTCCATAGAGCGTCTATCCGCCATAGTTACACAGTTTTCGGTGCGAATCGTAGATTTCTCCACGATATTCAAGCGGCTGATCTCAGAAACGCCGACCCGCCCTAAGAGGTGCGATTATTACCGGAAATAGCTTAAATTTCTCTCCGATGAATCATAAGTTTCACTGCTACTCGGTGTGAATTACTAATGCTATATTGAACGGGAAGGCGGCCCAAGCCGGCCGCTGCTGTAGCTGCTGACACAAGAAAAGGGGTGTGTTCCATTGGGGTAAATGAGCTGGAGCTCCGAAAGTTCACGGCGGGTATCAGCGCTTCTGAAAAGAGAAAGCGCTATCAAAACAACCTTGCCGGGTATCTGTTTATCTCTCCTTGGTTAATCGGTTTTTTGCTGTTGTCGCTTTGGCCCATTTTGCAATCGCTTTATTTATCATTTACCAACTACTCTTTGCTGGAAAGCCCGAGGTGGGTAGGTCTCGATAATTACAGCCGGATCTTCTTCCATGACGCGGTATTCCGCAAATCGCTGACGGTAACCTTTATCTTCGTGTTCGTCTCGGTTCCGCTGAAGCTGGCTTTCTCCCTGCTGATCGCGATTATGCTGAACCGCAAAATTCGCGGAATCAGCTTCTACAGAACCGCGTTTTACTTCCCGTCGCTGATTGGCGGCAGCATCGCAGTATCCGTCCTCTGGAGAAATTTGTTCGGCATGGAAGGGTACGTGAACCAGATACTCGGACTGATCGGGATTCATGGACCGGCCTGGATCTCCAACCCGAACACGGCGCTGGGAACGTTAATTCTGCTGAATACTTGGCAATTCGGCTCCACGATGATTATTTTTCTGGCCGGCCTTAAGCAAATTCCGCAGGAAATGTATGAGTCGGCGGGCGTTGATGGAGCAGGCGCCATCCGGAAATTCTTCAGCATCACCTTGCCATTGATTTCTCCGGTCATGTTCTTCAACCTGATCCTCGGCATCATCGGCTCGTTCCAGATGTTCACATCAGCCTTCATCATCACCAAAGGCGGCCCTGCGAACGCCACGTACACGTACTCCTTATTTTTGTATGAAAAAGCGTTCAGCAACTTCCAGATGGGCTATGCTTCGGCACTTGCCTGGATTCTGCTTCTGATCATCGGAATCTTTACCGCCATTAACTTTGTCGTCTCGAAGCACTGGGTCTTCTACGATGAAGGAGGGAAATAAATGAACCTGGAAGCTGTCGAGCGACGCAACCATTTACTAATCCACTGCGGGCTGATTTTTGCCTCCGTTCTGATGCTGTACCCGGTGCTCTGGTGGATCGGCGCCTCTCTGAAAGAAGCATCGGAATTGGCGCTGCCCACGTTATGGCCGAAGCATCCGGTATGGGCGAACTTTAGCGAGGGCTGGAATTTCTCGCAGGAGCACAGCTTCGCCACCTTCTTCAGAAATACGCTCGTTATGGAACTGTGGAATGTGCTGGGCGCCGTGTTAACAAGCTCCTTGGCTGCATTCGGCTTTGCGCGCATCCGTTTTGCCGGGAATAAATTCTGGTTCGGGATCATGCTCCTGACGATGATGCTGCCATACCAGGTCACGATCATTCCCCAGTACATCATGTTCAACAATCTCGGGATGGTGAACAGCTACATTCCGCTAATTCTGCCGCATTTCTTCGGGGGCGGGGCCTTCTTCATCTTTCTGCTGGTCCAGTTTATCCGGGGCATTCCGCGTGAGCTGGACGAGGCGGCAACGATTGACGGCACATCCGTATACGGGATTTACTTCCGCATCATTCTTCCGTTGCTCGTTCCTTCGCTGGTCACGGTGGCGATCTTTACCTTCATCTGGAGTTGGGATGATTTCTTCGGGCAGGTTCTCTACCTGAGCACCATTGATAAATACACCGTCGGTCTCGCTCTGCGGATGTTCATTGACCAGTTTCAAATCCAATGGGGACAACTGCTCGCCATGTCGCTTCTGTCGGTCCTGCCGTCAACGCTGCTGTTCCTGATCGCCCAGCGCTACTTCGTTGAAGGGATTGCAACAACAGGCATTAAGGGATAATTCACATACTAGGGAGGAAGTAATCCATGCGCACAACCAGCAAATTGACCCGTCTTGCACTGCCGCTAACCATATCTGTAGCACTCACCGCCTGCGGCTCCAGCGCCTCCGAATCGGGGGCGGGACAATCGGGGGATACAAAGGTCAAGCTCGGTTTCTTCTGGTGGGGATCGCAGGCCCGCCATGACGCGACTATGAAAGCCACCCAACTGTATACCGAGCAGAATCCGAACGTTACCTTCAACACTCAATATGCGGACTGGGATGGTTATTGGAAGAAGCTGCCCACGCTTGCGGCCTCCGGTTCCCTGCCGGATATTATGCAGATGGACGCCGCCTACATCCAGGAATACGTAAAGAGGGGTACGCTTGAACCGCTGGACGATATGAAGCTGGAGGAATCGATCGATGCGTCCGTGCTGGAGAAATCCAAGATCAACGGCAAGCTGTACGGGGTACCGATCAGCTATAACGGTACGGGATTCGCCTTCAACAAGCCAGCGCTCGAAGCGGCGGGCATCAAGCTTCCGGTGAAGGACTGGACCTGGGATGACTTCTTCGCCTTTGCGCGGGAAGGCCGGGAGAAGCTGCCGGAGGGCAAGTACACCATCGGCGATTACAGCAACATCTGGGACTGGTATCAGAGCTATCAGGCATCGATGGGCAAGGGGCCCATGTTCATTGACGGCGTGAAATTCAATCTGGACAAAGAGCTGTGGTTCAAATTCAACGAGACCTATGCCGAGTTCCGCAAAGAAGGGGTTGTGCCCGATGCGGAGACCATGTTCTCTTTTGTTGAAAATGACCCGACCAATGATCCTCTCACTTCAGGGGCAATCATGACCCGCGGCGTTCCGGTAGGAGCTATAGGCGCCTTGGACAGCTTGATGCCGGGCCAGCTCGACACTGTCAACAACCCGGTGGGACCGGCAGGCGGAGGATGGGCGCAATCGACGATCTATTTGACGGTCAGCAGCAAATCCGAGCATAAGGAGCAGGCCAAGACCTTCCTGAAATGGTTCATCAATGATTCGAAGGCGGGCGCCATCCTCGGCACGACCCGGGGCATTCCGATCAATAACAAAATCTTCAAGGAAATCGAATCAACCTTATCCGAAGGTGACAAGAAGGGCGTTGATCTCTACAATAAAGCTGTTGATAAAGCGCTGCCATTCTATCCGGCGCCTCCCGGATGGGCCGATTTTGTCAAAACCTATAAGGATACGATGGAGCAGGTCATGTTCAACCAGCTGAGTCTGGAGAAAGCCTACGACATTATTAACAAGGCCGGACAAGAAACGGAGTCCAGCTTGAGCGCTACTTAAGTCCATTTTATATATAAGCGGAGGTATAATCATGCAATTGGCGGAAGCCTATTTTTTCCACGACGATCCCTGCGACTTCTGGTCGCTTGCCAAACAGCTCGGCATTCACGATGCAGTCATATCGCTTCATCAGCAGCCTGATTATCGGCTTACCGAATATGCATTTCTTGCACATATCCAGAAGAAGTATGATGATCACGGACTGAATGTTAAGGTCATCGAAAGCATGCCGCCAAGCGAGAACATCAAATTCGGGCTTCCTGGCCGGGACGCGGAAATCGAGGGATTCAAGGAACTGATCATCAATATGGGCAAATTGGGCATTCCGGTGCTCTGCTATAACTTCATGGCCGGCTTCGGCTGGTTCCGCACTTCGACCGAGATGCAGACGCGGGGAGGGGCGCTTGTCTCCGGTTATGATCATGAGTCTATGCAGGACGCTCCGCTGACGGAGCACGGGATCGTGACGGAAGATCAGCTGTGGAGCAATCTGAAATACTTCATGGAGCAGATCGTTCCCGTTGCCGAGAAGGCGGGGGTTAAGCTGGCCCTGCACCCGGATGATCCACCCGTCTCGCCCATTCGCGGGATTGCCCGGATTCTGCGCAGCGCGGATGCGCTTCAGCGGGCCATTGATCTGGTACCAAGCCCGAATAACGGGATCACCCTGTGTCAGGGGACCCTTGCTGCCGCAGGTGAGAATATCCCGGAGGTCATCCGGAAATTCGGCGAGCAGAAGAAAATTTTCTTCGTCCATTTCCGCGACGTCTCCGGCACGGCCGAGAAATTCCATGAAACGTTTCATGATAATGGGAAGACCGACATGTATGAAGCCATGAAGATGTATAAAAATGTCGGCTACTACGGCCCAATCCGCGCCGATCATGTTCCGACCATGGCCGGAGAACCGAATGTCAATTCAGGCTACGAGGTGCTCGGACGATTGTTCGGCAACGGGTACATTATCGGGTTGATGGAAGCGGTCGGCTATGCGCACACGAACAAATAACCGGCCGGTCTGCGCCATGTCACTTCAAGCCGGAATTTCCTGATGAAGGAAGCATGCCCCATAGTTTTATGTTTTCATTGTGAGCTGCCGGTTAACGGCGGCTTTTCTTTTTTTGGGCATAAGGGGTGGAGGGTTTCATCGTTGTTGTCCGCACCGGGCGATGCCACCGGGACTTTAGTCCGGAACGGATCTGTAATTGCCGTTGTTTCAACGCTGGGGAAATAGGGTAACTCGACAAAAAAGAGCTGTCATTTTGCGTGCACGGACACACTGCGAATTTTGAGGGGGCAATCCCATGCATCGAGTGAATCTAAACCAAACGTTATTCAACGAAAAAGTATATCAATACGCAACCTTCGGCATTGCGCTGGTCAGCATGAGTGGGGACATTCTGGCGGTTAATCCTGCCATGACCCGGATGTTCGGGTATACGGAGGAGGAATTCCGCACCTTTAACTTTGCCGGGCTATCCCACCCCGAGGACGAGATCCGCAGCATCGACGACATCCACCGGATGCTCGGTGAAGAGGACACGGAGCTTCAATTCGAGAAGCAGTATGTGCAGAAAAGCGGGCGGCTGCTGTGGGTGATGCTGACGATGCGGCTGTTCCGGGACGATGCGGGTGGCCCGCTCTATTATTTGGCGCAGATTATCGATATTTCCAAGCAGAAGGAATCCGAGCAGAAGCTGATCGAATCGGTCGAACGCTATACCTCGCTGAAGAAGTATAATCATGACGCCGTAATTTCCCTCGATCTTGAGGGCAATATCATTAACGGCAACAACATGGCCGAGAAGCTGACCGGGTACAGCATCCGGAAGGAGCTGATGGGGATGAATCTGAGCCGGCTGATCGGCCAGGCCAACGTCGACCGGATACTCGCCGAAGCGCTGTACGACAATACGGTGGAGCAGAATATTGATGCCATTTACACGAAGAGCGGCGACAGAATCGAGGTGCTGACGAGCATCGCGCCGATTTTTGTGAACAATCAGAATATCGGCTTCTATCTGATCTGCAAGGATATTTCGGAGCAGAAGAAGCTAATGATTGCGAAGGAGCTGGCGGAGAGCACGAATCGTTCCAAGAGCGAGTTCCTCGCCATGATGAGCCATGAAATCCGGACGCCCATGAACGGAGTAATCGGGATGACGGATCTGCTGCTGGAGACGACCCTCCTGGACGATGAGCAGAAGTACTATGTCGAGGTCATTCGGAAGAGCGGGGATACGCTGCTGAATATCATCAATGACATTCTGGATCTGTCCAAGATCGAGGCGGGAAAAAGCGAGCTTCAGGATCGCGCCTTCGGGCTGAGAGACTGCATCAAGGATGCGCTTGATGTCGTCTCGGCGCGTGCGGAGGAGAAAGGTCTTGCGCTGTCCTGTGAAGTCGGATTCGATGTGCCTGACGTTATTTGCGCTGATCCGGAAAGGCTGAAGCAGGTGCTGCTCAATCTGGTCGGCAACGCCGTGAAGTTCACGCCTAGCGGCTCCGTCTCCGTCACCGTGAAGCATGTGACCGGCGAAGGGGAGAGCCCGCAGCTTGCCTTTACCGTCAAGGATACCGGGATCGGGATTCCCCCGGACAAGCTGAGCGACATCTTCGAGCCATTCTCGCAGGTCGATAATTTCATGAACCGGAACCATGAAGGAACAGGGCTTGGGCTTGCCATCAGCAAGAAGGTGGTCCAGCTTATGGGAGGCGATATTTATGCCGAGAGCGGCGGCTTGAAGTCGGGTTCCGCCTTCACGTTCACCATCGGCTATAAGCCGGCAGCCATGGAGAATGGAGACGGGCAATCGGAATCCCTGACGCTGCCTCCCAGGAGCATCCGGATTCTCCTGGCGGAGGACAACTTTGTGAACCAGCTTGTGCTGACCAAAATGCTGGAGAAGCTCGGACACACCGTCAGTGTCGTCGACAACGGAAGAGAGGCCGTTCAGGCGGTTCTGAACGAGAAGTTTGATCTGATCTTTATGGATCTTAACATGCCGGGCCTGAACGGGCTCGACGCTTCGAAGCTGATCAAAGAGACTTTGGGCGAAGGCAATAGTCCCGTCATTGTTGCGGTAACGGCCAATGCACTCAAGGGTGACCGCGAGAAATGCCTATCCGCCGGGATGGACGACTATATCAGCAAGCCCGTGCGGCGGGAGGCCGTCGCCAGACTGCTCGGCAAATATTTGTTCAAGGAATTGGCGAGTTCATAACACAGGCGTTGCCGGGCATCAGCGGGCGGTTAATGAACATTGTACATGTGGTGATTTATGCCGGGGACGATTGCAATATTCATTTTTTTCCACTCCGCCGTGGTACAATAAGAAGTGTAACAAGGTGGTGAGATCATGAACAAGAAAAAGAAGCAAGATGCTCTACTTCATGCAAAGCTAGTAGATTTCAGCGATGTTTGCATGAAGTAATAAGTCGCTGGCTTCATAGCTAGCTTTGCAACTTGAATGATTACAGTTCAAGGAGTGAGCTTGCATGAAGTATGTTAACGCAAACAGCGTTTTACCAGAGTGTCTGGTCATAGCGTTGCAGGAACATGTACAAGGAATTTACCTGTATGTGCCAGTTAAAGAAGGACAACATAAGCATTGGGGCGATTTGTCGGGCTATCGGGATGAACTGCAAAGAAGGAATCAGGAAATTATGGAGAAGCATCGAAATGGAATTTCCATTGAAGAGCTTTCAGATTTCTATCATCTTTCCGTTCATGCCATCAGAAAAATACTATATCAAAAGTAATAGCTGGAGCCGCCGAAAGGCGGCTTCAGTCTTTGTAATAAATAATACAGAAATGTTCGCTATATTTAATGCGCAGATATCACATGCTACTCTATTAACTAGCAAATAACATTTGAATAGAATAACAATCCAGTATCATAATAGGTGGGAAGATTTATGAAAGCAGTTGGCACAAGGGTATCATTAGGATATTCAGAGGTTGACATTACTCCGGCAGGCCAGGTTGAGCTAATCGGCTTTGATCGTGTGAACAATATGTCAAGGGGAGTCCTGCATAATCTGATGGCGCAAATTGCAATTTGGCAGGTAGCTGATGCAAGATTTTGTATTGCCGCGATTGACAGCTTGGGGTTTACAGTTGAGCTTACAACTATTTTACGGGATGCTATTTCAAAAAAATTGAATATCAAACGCGATCAAATAATGGTGTGTTTTTCACATACACATTCTGCGCCAAACGCTGCTACAGAAAGTGATTATTTTGATTTTGTGCTCACACAGGTTATCAAGGGTGTTGATCATGCTCTTATGACCATTAAGCCAGTTAAGGCAGTTTGGGGAAATGCAATATCGGATATTGGAATCAATAGACGAGCATCGAACGGTATTTTAGACCAAAGAATCAGCATACTCAAAATATCGGATTATGATACGGATAAAATGCGCTTGCTTTTATTGAGAGTTACAGCACATGCCAATGTACTGACAAGCGATAACTACCTTATTTCTTCTGATTATTTTGGCATCACTCGGAGTTTATTGGAGAAGGAGTATGGCTGCAAAATCATGTTGACACAAGGGGCATCAGGAAATGTAAGGCCCAAATACCAGCAATCCGATGCTGAATTTATAGAAATTCATTCCTATGAAGCGTCAGAAATGAAGATTAGTCCGGATATACAGAAACAACGCTTTGAAGAAAGCATGGAAGCGTTAAACCAAATGGCCGCTAGCATTCTCAATTCTGTCAATACGGTGATTGATGATTTAATCCCGCAACCCATTAATAGCATAGATATGTTTTCCACAATCAATAGCTTTTCATCAGATGTTCCAACAATTGAGCACGCTAAAGAAATAGCCGATGAAGCCCTGTCTGAAGCTGGAATTGACGGTTCCAGTTGGCTTTGTGAGGTTGACAAACTTCGTGCTATGGGAATTCTCCAACAATATTCAGATATAGAAATCCAGTATTTTGCCCTAAATAATGGATGCTGGTGTGGTGTTCCTAATGAAATCATGTGTGAAATTGCGCTTGACGCCTCAAAAAAGGTGAATGATGAACTGCTGCATTTGGGAGGGTATACCAACGGTTGTGACAGTTATTTGCCATCTGTTGAGGAATTTAGAAAAGGCGGGTATGAAGTGCTATGGTCGCTTCTGTTGTATTATCAATATCACGGCAGGGTGATGCCGCTTCAAGAAGATACTGCGGATAAGCTGGCTGAAATTGTGTCCCATAAATGGAGCGAGTATAAATCTCTTATGTGAAAAATCGCCTTAACGATGCGAAAAAGCGGATTCAAAGCATGAGGAAACGCTGATATAATATAGAAGGATTTTACTATTGCACATAAATACATAGGCTTCCAAATTGATGGATAAGGAGTATGAAGCGCATGAGAGCTTATTCAATTCTCGATTCCGTTCCGGTGAAGGAGCGCGCTGTTGCCTTCACGTTTGACGATGGACCGAATCCGGTCCATACTCTTGAGCTGCTCGATATCTTCGCGGAGGTCGGCGGGAAAGCCACCTTCTTCATGATCGGCGAGCAGATTGACGAGAGCCCGGAGACCGCCTTGAAGGTATTCGCCAAAGGCCATGAGCTGGCCAATCATTCCCAGACCCATCCTCATTTGTCAGAGCTGTCCCCGGAAGCTGTCCGGGCCGAGCTGGCCGAGACGGACCGGCGCATCCGCGCCTTGACCGCCAAGCCTGTTCGCTCGTTCCGTCCACCCTACCTGGAGGACAATGAGGAGGTGCTCGCCTTGGCTGCGGAGTTTGGCTACCGGAGCATCGGCGCGGTCAACCGGGGAACCCGGGATTGGGAGATGCCCGGCGTGGACCACATCCTGGAGCAGACCCGGGAGCATGTCGGCCCTGGAAGCATCCTTCTGTTCCATGACGGATTCAATGACCGGTCCCAGACGATCGAAGCTGTCCGCACTCTTCTTCGGGAGCTTGCGGAGGACGGCTACCGATTCGTAACGGTCAGCGAGCTGTTGGAGCTTGCGGAGTGAGCGGCAGATGTACTGGGGAGTATCCCTGTATGAAGGCCGGACCTGAGACGGTATTGACGAACTGAACCCCGATTAGACAAGAAAGGATAGGCCCGCTTCTGCGGCGGAGCCTATCCTTTCTTTACTTCACTTTACTTCATCGTTTACCATGTTCTGAAGTTGGACTGAGGAACCCGGTCCTCATATCCGGCTCCCGGGCCTCGCTGGAGAGACTGCAAATATGCAGCCAGCGCGAAGGAGAGGAGAAGTCCGCCTATGACGCCGACGGCGACCGTCCACACAACGAAGCCGAACATTCCGCAAATAAGGACCGCAGACACAAGGGGAGGCAGAGCATACAGCCATTTCATGTGAATTGTCCTCCAAATAGAAGAATTTTCCTAATTGTATTATGGGACGGCCGGAATGACAATATGGAAGTATAGAATTCGAATGCGTCAGGATACATGCAGGGCAGGGCGGACCGCGCGGTTCCAAAAGATTAAGCCGGCGTTTAGCCGGCTTTCATGTGATTTTAAGCTTGCACGGGTATATTATTCACATGACCCCCCTAGATGACACTTGGCCCCGGCTGATCTCAGCCGGGGTCCTTTTTTTGGCCTGCCGCTCCTGCTTGCGGGTTATGGGGAGGAGGGAAACTGCTCCATATATTTCTTGGGTGTGATCTTATAGGTTCGTTTGAACATGCGGATGAAATAGCTCGTCTCCATACCCAGCATATCCGCGGTTGTGCCGACGGTAATTCCGGGATAACCCTCCAGCAGCTGGACGGCTCTGCGCATCCGGAGCTGGAGCAGGTAACGCTGCGGGGTAACGCCGTAGCTTTCAACAAAGAGACGGTGGAAGTGCTGCACCGAGTAGCCCGCCGCCCGAGCGACGTTGGCGAGCAGCAGTCGCTCGTTGTAGTGGTCGTGCATCAACTGAACGGCCGTCTGCAGACCGGGATTGGGCTGGCCTGCCGCGACTGCTGCCTTGATTGTCTTTTTTTCGCTCATTTGCCCTTCCAGCAAGGTCAGAAGCATCTCGTACATTTTGCGGGACGCCTCCCAGTATGCCTGTTCTCCGTTCTGGCTGATCAGATGCCATAGCGACTCTAGTTGCTTCCAGAGTGTTCCGAAGCCTGGCGCATGCATACGGATCAACAACAGCCCGCTCATCTGCTCAAGCAGCGCCGTCGAGGCGCCTCCCCGGAAAGCGACGAACCCCAGATCCCACACCTCGCCGGAGCTGTCCGGGAAATAGGCATGCTTCACATTCGCGGGAATTAGCAGCGCCGTTCCCGGCGTAAGCGCCAGGTCAGGCCGTCCCTCTATGCGAAAGATTCCGGTTCCGCTCCGGCACAGAAACAACTGATGGGCCGGATATCCGCTGGAGCGGTCTAGCTGCCGCTGCTCATGGCTTCCGACGCAGCAGACATATAGGGGGAGTACAGATTCCAGATTGGCGGACTCGGCCAGAAGGAATGGCATCATAAGGCAGAACCTCCATGTTAAGATCGGACGATTTTTAGCGGCTTCTATTCTATGATTATAGGCGGAATTCGGTCTATGATCAAAGAGGAATAAGCGAATACGCCTAAATTTGAAGGGGTGCACGACATGATCCATTACTTGAATGCCGATGTTGTATCGAAGACGATCCAGCCTTCCACCCTCCGCCTTGGAGGGAGAAACCCGAAGGGAGATGAAATCGGATTCACGAATTACTACATGCAGCTGAACGGAATGCCCTATTTCGGAATTTGCGGAGAGTTTCATTATTCCCGCTATCCTTACGGAGAGTGGGAAACTGAAATCCGCAAGATGAAAATGTCCGGGGTCAATATTGTGGCGACTTATATATTCTGGAACCATCATGAGGAGAACGAAGGCGTCTATGACTGGACGGGAAATCTTAATCTCAAACGGTTCGTGGAGCTGTGCGGCGAATGCGGCCTGTATGTCATTCTGCGTGTCGGCCCTTTCTGCCATGGAGAGGTCCGGAACGGAGGGCTTCCGGACTGGTTGTTCGGCAGAACCTTCGATGTGCGCTCGAACGATGATGGTTATCTGGAGCATGTCCGCCGCCTGTACGCGGAAATCGGCCGGGAGACTGCCGGCCTTATGTTCGGAGACGGCGGTCCGGTCATCGGAATTCAACTGGAGAATGAATTCAATGCTGCATCCGCCATATGGGAGCTGACTGCCAAGCAGGGAGATGAATACCTGGACGGAGGAAGCGGGGGAGAGAAGCATATTCGCCAGCTCAAGAATCTTGCGTCCGAAGCCGGTCTTCGGACTCCGCTCTACACTTGTACGGGATGGGGCGGCGCCCCGATTCCAGAGGACGAGGTGCTTCCGCTGTACGGCGGATACGCCTATACCCCCTGGAGCGTTAATCTGGACAATCCTCATCAACGCCCTACCCGGGAGTATCTGTTCGTGAATTATCATAACGAGGAGTCGGTGATTCCAGAGTTCACGCCCAAGTATCCGAAGACCAAGTACCCATTTGCCTGCTGCGAGATGGGCGGGGGCATGCAGACCTGGTATTTATCCCGCTTCCAGGTCGAACCGGAGAGCGTGAAGGCCATGAGCCTGATGAAAATCGCAGGCGGCTGCAACTTTGTCGGCTATTACATGTTTCACGGCGGTACGAATCCGGTATCACAGATGGGCTACCTCAATGAAAGCACCACGCCCCGGATCACCTACGACTTTCAGGCGCCGATTGGCGAGTTCGGGCAGATTCGGGAATCCAGTCACGGACTTCGCAGTCTGCACTATTTCCTGCAATCCTTCGGAAAGGAGCTTGCCCCGATGGCTACTGTGCTGCCGGAGGGGGCGGACGAGATCGAGCCGGAGAATACGGAAGACCTTCGCTATGCGGTTCGTACGAATGGAAAGTCGGGCTTTTTGTTCATCAACAACTATCAGGATCATGTGGAGATGAAGGAGCACCGGGAGGTCTCATTCTCCATCCGGCTGAACGACGAGACTCTAACGTTCCCTCACAGAACCCGAATGACCGTAGGACGAAACGTCTCCTGCATGCTGCCGTTCCGTTTCCAGATGCCCGGCATCCAGCTCCGATATGCAACAGCCGAGCCGGTAACGGTCCTGGAATACGGAGAGCGTCCGGTGTATTTCTTCCGAATGGCAGAGGGCATCGACGCCGAGCTTCGGCTGGAAGCGGACGGTGTTGCCCGCATCGAGATGGACAAAGGAGACCTGTTCCGGGAAGAAGACGGCAGCTTCAGCCTGGTAGTTCCGCAAGGAACCTCGTCGCATATTACGATTAATCGTACAGGTGGAGGCGAGGTCTGTCTGTATGTCATGACTCCCGAGGAAGCCGACAACTTGTGGCTGCTGGAGCAAGACGGAATCCGGCGCGCTTTGTTCAGCCCCGTGTCCCTTGTTCCCGCCGAGCAGGGGCTCGAATTCCGCAGTCTGGGCCGGACTGAATTCGAATTCCGTGAGTACATACCGGAGAGCGCTCCTCTGCCGGCCTGGACGATGGAAGCCGGAGATCCCCCATTAACCGTCCTGCGAAAAGGCCGCTTCGCTGTCTGCGTGATCAAGGTTCCGGTATACGAACCCCAGATTGCAGTTGAACGCCTTCACGACCATAAGCTCCTTCTCACGGTGGAGCCGGTGATAGCGGAAAAAGTAACGGATCTCATACTGTCCGTCGATTACACGGGGAATGTCGGTTATGCTTTCTCGAAGGGCAGGCTGTTTCACGATCACTTCTATAACGGTGCTCCATGGGAGATTGGGCTTTCGCGGTTCAAGGATAAGCTTGCGTCGGAAGAAATCGTGCTGGAGACGACACCTCTCCGCCGGGGGGTTACAACCGTGGATACGGGAGCGGCCATGGCGATCAAGCAGCGGTTTGAGGGAGAGGCGCGGGCCGTCTTTCATAGCGTAACCGCAACGCCCTTCTACAAGATCGTGCTGCTGGAAGCTTAAAGAAAAGAGACCTGAAGAATCGGCAGAGGAAGCTGTCGCTTGAACTTTCGGTGAACATTCCGGCGGAAAGCGGGCTTACCAGAACCAAATAAGGAATCCGCCTATATACTGTATGAAAAAAAGGAGTTAATCCCATGTACGGTTATTTCCCGGTTTATTCTTCATATGGTTATGTGGCGGCTCGCGGCTGCCCATGGACGCCGTCAAAGGTTGAGCTGAACCGGACGCTCCGGGCCTTGTGGGCGCAGCATATTTATTGGACCCGGCTCGCGGTCAACAGCATTGTCGGCGGTCTGCCGGATACGCAGGCGACACTTAACCGCCTTCTTCGCAACCCGGAGGATTTTGCGGCTGTGCTGGCGCCCCTCTACGGCGCAGCTAAAGCGGCTGAGTTCGCCAAATTGCTTCGGGAACATCTCACCATTGCCGCCGAGCTTGTGCAGCTGCTGAAATCCGGCAATACCCAGGCGGCGGCAGACGCCCAGAAGCGGTGGTATGCCAACGCGGATGCCATCGCCGCATTTCTAGCCAGCATCAATCCGTTTTGGTCCCGGCAGGAGTGGCAGAAGATGCTGTATGAGCATTTGAAACTGCTCACCGAGGAAGTGGCCGCCCGGATTGCGGGGAATTATACCGAGAATGTCGCGACCAATGACCGCATCGAACCGCAGGCGTATGAAATGGCCGATGTGATGACGGAAGGCATTGTGCGGCAGTTCCCGTCCGTGTTCCAGAGCTGAAATCCTTTGGATAAGCCAGTATTCAGGGAACTTTCAACTTGTTCTCATGCTGCTTTAAGCTCGGGGGACTATAGTAAACACATACCCCCTAGATGACACTTGACCTTGCCGGATTCCGGCAGGGTCCTTTTTTTGTAACAGGTTGCTTACGTTCAATGTGTCTTATCAGACATCAGCCAGCATCATGCCTTT
>RCUO01000121.1_pt1 | contig 54078 bp, 49 predicted proteins | sample 2166161 | NCBI WGS metagenome assembly RCUO01 (sample SAMN09932617, study PRJNA488358) | compost metagenome | feature: garden; material: soil; isolation source: compost soil in cyclohexanecarbonitrile-enriched culture | place: Germany: Experimental Botanical Garden Goettingen | collected 2016-01-27
TTAGCTGGAGCTTCCGTAGCGATTCTTGTAATGGCCGTGTCCGTAGCGGCTTCCGCCGTGACGCGAGTCCGATGAATTGCGTCCATAGTAGCCGCTGCTGGAATGCCTCCCGTACTTCTGCCTGCCCTTATGGCTGCTCGAATAGCGGCGGCCTCTATGGGTGGAGTGATCGACCGAATGAAGCACTTTGCTTAGCAGTTTTCTCAGCATTGATAGCTCCTCCTTATCGGTTGGTATAGCGTTTACTACGGGAATAGCCGAATAACCGTTTCGCAATTACATCAATTTTAAATAAAATATGACGATTTTCCCCGGGAAAATGCCCGAAATCTAGTCAAATCGCACTAATTTTCAAACATAAATGTAAAAAATTAATTAAATAATTCGATATATAGTTTAGAGAGATCGAGCAGCTCTTCGAAAACGCTTCTATGTCGAAAATTCTATATATATGAAGTATTTTGTCGATTAGTATCAAAAGATGTAGAAATTTGATTTGACAGGAAAGAAGTAACACTTTACAATGCAAGTTAGAAAGTAACAATTTTTTAATGTTTGAAAAAGTGATGTAAGTGGATTGTAAAGCCTATATATAGCGTGATATCGAGGAGGATACTTGGGATGAAGGCAACAGGAATTGTTAGAAAAGTAGACGAACTGGGACGCATCGTGATTCCGATTGAGCTGCGCCGTACCATGGGGATCGACATCAAGGATCCGCTTGAAATTTTTGTCGACGGCGAGAAGATTATTCTTAGAAAATATGAACCAACCTGTATTTTCTCCGGAAGCTCGGAGAACCTGATCAACTTCAAAGGTAAAATGGTCAGCCGAGACATTCTGGATGAACTGCTCGAGAGCTTTAAACAGAGCTGATCCGGATTCACCGATTCTGGCTTTTTGGGTTTGCCTTTTATTTAATAGTAACAATAGTAATTATAACGGCAGGCCGGCTGTTTCCGAAGAGGAGCAGCCGCCTGCCGTTATTTGCTTCAGTCGCCGGATTTCCCCAGCATCTCCTCAAGCTTGACGATGAACGCTTTGTACTGCACAAGTCCGAGCTCCATACACAGCTTCTGATACGGACCGGTGACGGAGTCGAGCTTCCGGTACTTGTCTTCAAGATCGTCATACATCCGCTTCTTCTCCTCAAGTGCAAGGCGGATTATACCGTTCATCGCCTCCGGGTCCGCCATATCCCCGAAATAGAGATGCATCAGAAAGTCGGACCGGAGCAGCTCCGGTTCAGCCGCCCTCTCCAAATATTCCCGGAAATGCTCTTTGCCTTTCTCCGTCACGGTGTATACATTTTTGTCCGGCTTGCCCTCTTGTCTGATGGATTCCTTCGTGATCAGTTCGAGGCCTTCCATTTTGGTCAGCGTGGGATAGATGGTTCCGTAGCTCGCATCGAAGAAGAACGAGAAGTATTGCTCGAAGTGCTGCTTGATATCATAGCCGGAACGCGGCTCCTTGCATAGCAGACCAAGTATGACGTCCTGTGTGTTCATGAATGCTGCCGCCCCTTTTCAGCCTGTTTCTTCTTGAATCTTAACATACCATAACCTGCGTCTCGGGCAAAAGGCAAGGCTTTCATCAGGAAGCCAACCGGCCTTCATCCGCTTGCGTCAGGAGATGCTTGCAGTAGATTCGGCTGAGGGCGAAGGCTGGGGCGCAGCCGCACGGTCCCGTCGAAGACCGGTCAACAGGATGCACAGTGCCGCAGCAGCACCGCCGATCAGAACGAGTCCGGTGAAATCCCGGCCAAGCCCCGGGCCGCCGATGACGAGATTCATGATGCCGTCCACGGCATAGTAAGCCGGAAAGACCGTGCCGACTGCGCTATAGAAGGGGGACAGCACATCCCGGGGAATCGTAGCTCCCGAGGAGAGCATTTGGATGGACAGCAGGGCGATATTCACCCAGGCGCCGATATCGCCGAGGAGGAACAGCGACATTTGGGCGACGAACATGCAGGCGAGAATGACGACGAACTCGAACGCCCAGAGCGCCAGGAACCCCCGTTCGGCTGAAATGCCGAGGCCGTAGGTCATGCCCGCTCCGGTAAGCGATACAAGAGCCGCCGTGACGCCGGTGATGACAAAACGAGCCGCTAGTCTCTGCCACTTGCCGGACTTACCCTCCAGGAGGGTGGAGGCTTTCGCGAGATTCATCGCAAGCATCATAGCCCCGGTGAAGGAGGCGGTAACGAACATGAGCGGGACCATAAGCTTGGCGAAATTGTCGACGGGATGCAGAGTTACGACATTGGACGAGATACGTCCGGTAATGCTGTTCTTCAGGATGCCGGCCTGCTGCTCCGGAAGGCTCAGGGATTTGACAAGACTGTCCATCATGGTTTCATTGACATGACCGTTCAGTGAAGCCGTAATTTTGCCAGCTGCGGTTCCCATGGCTGTAGAGACCATCGACGGGTTGGAGGCATTGATGTAGTAAGTGATGGAGGGATGCGCGGCGGAATCGGCCAGTGAGCCGGAGAAGCCTTTGGGAATAACGACGATCATGCGGACTTTCCGGTTCTCCAGCGCTTCCTTCGCAGCCGTCAGGGTCATCGGATAGCGGGTTTCAAAGGTCAGCGAAGCCGCGATTCCGTCAGCAATCGGTTTGGACGCCGATCCGTCTTCATTAACAATGGCAACCGGCAGCTTGTTCACGCGGTCGGTTACATGATCATAGCCGGTAATCCAGATCGTGCTGAAAAAGACTTGAAACAAGACGGCGGTGATGATTCCGATCAGGGTTAACGGATGCTTCAGAAACAATAGAATCGTTTTGGTCATTGGTCTGCCTCCATCTATATATCACATTGTCATATAACGATTATAAATATAACAGAACGATATATAAATGGCAACGGGCATTTGTTTGACATCATCATCCGCCGCTGCTTCAGTGTCATGATGGACATTGCCGCCAGTTTTCATTATGATAGGGCGTGAAAAAAGACAGGGACCGGGAAGCTTGGTGAATTCCCGCGACATCACGGGAGGGAAATGTACGATGGCTAGAGAAACCGGGCAGCGAGATGTGCCAGTCAGCCTGGCGAAGCCTGAAGCGATAATCTTCGATATGGACGGCACGCTGTTCCAGACGGAAAGCCTGCTGCTGCCGGCTTATCACAAAATGTTCGATATCTTAAGAGAAGAGGGTTTGTATTCCGGACCGACGCCGCCTGAGGAACGGATCTTGAGCGGCCTCGGACAGCTGCTGTCCGAGATTTGGAAGAACGTGCTGCCGGATGTTGATGAAGCAGTTCACCGCCGGGCGAGCGAGATTCTGATGAAGCTGGAGATCGAAGGGCTTGAGGCGGGAATCTCCACGCTGTATCCCGGCGTGGAAGGGACGCTCCGGAAGCTGAAGGAACGGGGAGTGCGCCTGTTCGTATGCAGCAACGGGCTTGAGGATTATATCCACAGCATCGTCACGGTACACCGGCTGCAGGATGTCTTCGAAGGCTTGTACAGCGCCGGGGGGCAGGGGACCTCGACCAAAGTTCAGCTGCTGCGGCTTCTGCTGGACCATTTCGGAATCGGCAAGGCCTGGATGGTGGGTGACCGCTCTTCGGATGTTCAGGCCGGCAAGGAGAATGGGCAGACCGTCATAGGCTGCGGATACGCGGGCTTCGGACGCGATGAAGAGCTGAAGGGATCGGACGTCATCATCAGCTCCTTCGATGAGCTGATTGGACTGTACGACAGCGCCGAGTAATTAGCCGAGTAATCATCCGCTGTGAATCATCATCACGAGCGCTGCGCGCGAAGGGCCGCTTCCGCCCGCCGAAAGGCTGGGCAGGAGCGGCCTCTTTGTATCTTTGTCACTTGATTGCAGTTATTCCTCCGCCGATTTTTTCGGAGGAGGGGGCGCGACTTTGTTGCGGTACACCCAGAGGGCGTATTCCAGCGGCCGCCGCAGCGCCTTGCGGTAAGTGTCCGATTCACCGGCCCGGAAGAACACCTCGCGGGCCGGCTTCGGATTAACCTCCAAAATATAGATCCGGCCTTCACGGTCGATGGCGAGATCGAGCGCCAGCTCGCACAGCGCCCCGAAGCTCTCCTCCAGAAAGGCTGCGGCGTCAAGGCCGAGCTTCCCGGCGCTTTGGATCACCTGGGCCGCCTTTTCTCCGCTGCCGAGCCATTCCTTCAGCAGCGTCTCAGCCCTCGCCGCATGGCCTCCGCCATGCAGGTTGGACGTCACACTGCGGCGGGCGCCCACCCGGCCGGCCATGCCGGTCAGCTCCCATTTTCCCTCGCCGTTCTTCTGGACCAGCATCCGGTAATCATGAACCCGGCCGTCCGGCAGACGAAGCGGGATGCCCTGCTGGATCAGGAACCGGCCTCCGAGACACCATCTCCGGACGATCGCCTCCAGCTCCGTCAGCGACACCCTTCGCGGTGCGATGATCTGCCGGTTCTGGCGCCGGCCCTGCATATCGAAGCGGCCCGCCGGATGCTTCGGCCGCTCGATGCGGAGAATGCCTCTGCCGCCGGTTCCGTTGATCGGTTTAATGTAGAGAACCGGATTCTCCTTCAGCATCCGGCGGAGATCGGCGGATGACCGGTACAGCAGCGTGTCAGGGAGATGCGGCCGGAACCGCGACTTCTGCTCAAAGGTCTGATGAATCGTCCACTTGTTGCGGAGCGGGCGGTTGAGAAAGGCGAGATGGCTGTATTTGGATCGGAATTCCAACAACTGCTGGAATCGTGCGCTTCGCTGAATGCGGCAACGGTCGTAGATCATGTCGGGAAATGGGCGCCATCCCCGGCTCCACCGTCCCGCACCCGGGTCGAATATGAGCGCATGAACCCGCTGGCCGCGGTTGTCGACATCGGCGGGCGTAAAGACGAAGACATCGAGGCCGAGCTTGCGGCCTTCGACAATCATTTTGCGGTACACCGGCTTCTCTTCAAGCTGCCTGGCGTTGTTCAGATACAGGGTAAGAATGCCTAAGACGGGTTGGGACAAGGACATTCACCTTCTTGCATTGGTATTGGGATCTTGGTCTTCCTTCAAGCTCTAGCGGGAGCCGGCTGACTGCCGGACCAAATAATGGCTGTATTGAAAGATCCGCTCCAACGACAGCTTGCGGATTTCCGGCTCATCGAACTTCATCGGACGGGAATTGGCCTCGAAGAACCACAGCCCGCCCTTGTCGTCGACGCCCAGATCCATCGACATCTCCCCGAGAGTATGGCCGGAGGATCGTTCGATCTGGCGGGCGATCAAGAGGGCGGTGGAGGTGACGTTCTTCAAGGTCGCGGAAGCCTTGTCGGGTCCGAACATCGCTTCCAGCATGCTCGACGGATTCTCGACCGAGCCGCCGCGCGGGACATGTGTGGTAATGCTGCGGGCGCCCGCCAGTCTGGCACCGATCCCGGTGACTCCCCAGCCGCCCCTGCCGTTCTTCTGCAGCAGAACGCGCAGGTCGAAGGGCCGGCCCTTGTAGGTTGCCAGCTCAATCATCTCCTGGACGATATAGTGCGATCTTCCCGTTTCTTTCTCAATGCGGGACCAGAGCCGTTCTATGGAACCGGACTTGTAGGTCGCGCTCTTTCTCTCGCTTTGAATTTGCAGGCGGTAGGGAAGCGGGCTGTCTTCGGTAAACCTGATCCGCATGATCCCCTTCCCGGCTTTGCCGCTCTCCGGCTTCAAGTAGAGGCCGTGATGATTCTTCAGCATCACTGAGAGTGTACGGCCGTTTCTTAAGCGCCTGGTTGCCGGTACATGGCGAAAGGCCGCCCGGGATTCCTTGAGCCATTCGAACAGATTCCATTTGTTGAAAAAGTAAGGATTGTATAGCCGAATGCCCGGATATTCCAGACATTCGGCGATTTTCCGGGCGACGGACGGCTTCGCTTCATCCTCCCGGGCCGGGATGCGGTTGTAGATCACCTGGGGCGAAGGAAGCTCCGCCGAGATCCATGTTTTGCCTGGGCCGGGGACATAGCCGTTGATCGACGGACGGCCCAGCTTCAGGTCGCGCACGGTCACCACGTAGGCGAGGAAACCCATATCGTTGCCAGTCCGGATAATGTCACGGAAATTTTTGTGGTTGCCCCGGAACAGGCGGGTCTTGTCGGCGATCGTCAGGATCGCCACGACGGGCTTGCCGTCATATGTCCGCATATTCACATATCATCCCTCCTCCGGAACTTGCTGAGGTAGAGGCAGTGCTCCAGGATATGCTGGATCGAGGCCTTGCCTTCGGCACGGAGGGACGGATGGCGGAAGATGGAGCGGCCGGGCTTGGCGTTCGCCTCGAACATCCATATGTTCTCCTCCTGGTCGATGCCGAGATCGAAGCCGATTTCGCCCAGCAGATGCCGCTGCTGGGTTTCGAGCGACTCCGCGAGACGGATGGCGGTCTGCTTGGCTTGCTGAAGCACTTCATCTGCTCTTGCGCCGAATACGCGGCCGAGCGCCTGCTGGGGCGTCAACAGCGATCCGCCGTTCTTGAGGTGGGTCGTTACGCTGCCGCGTCCCGCTTTCTTGGCGCCGATTCCGACGACGACCCACTGGTTGTTCCCGTTCTTGTGCATGTGGAACCGGAAGTCGATGGGGCAGCCGTCGATTTCGATCAGGCGGATGCCCTGCTGGACGACATAGCTCTGCAGGGTCTTTCCGTGTCTGGACTGCAGCAGCCGCATCAGGCTGTCGAAGGTGCCGAAGCGCAGCAGCACATTTTTGCCGTCCCTCCGGTAGCGGGCGAAATAGCCGCGCTTGGGCAAGTAGGTGAGCCTGTAAATCCCATGGCCGAGGCTGCCCGCCGACGGCTTGTAGTAGACGAAATGGTGGCGCTCCAGCATATCACGGATCGTCTCGGGTGGCGGGCTGCTGTGGGTTTCGGGCACATACCGGCTGGCGAAGCTGTCGTTCTCAAGCAGACGGTAAATATCGGATTTGTTAAAGAAGCTCCAGTTGAAGAACGGGATTCTCTTGCGGATGAACCGTTCCCGCAGCTGGTTGATTGCCGGCGAAGTCTCCGCCCGCCGGCTGGGCAGGCGGTTGTATACGACGTCGGGAAGGGGGACGATTTTGCGTTCGAATTTGCCGCTGTCCGTCAAAAAGTAGCCGTTCACGCGATCCTGCTGCCAGTTGATGTCCTTCGGCGTGAAGGCGAAGATGTAGCACATGCCCCTGCCCTCGCGCAGCAGATGCTTGATGAAGCCGGTGCGGGTGCTGAACGGACTGGACGGGGAGCCGGGACCGTCGGACAGCACGCCCACCAGCGGGCCGAGCTGCACCTCATCGTTCTGGAGGCCCCGCAGGTAGACGCCGCCCGATTTCGGAACTTTGATGGCGTGCTGGACGCCCGACGCCAGGAACAGATGCTTGCCGGCGCGCTTGATTGGCTTGATTACAGCCGGGATTGCGTCTTTGCCAAGCCGAACCCGGATGTTCCTCTTGCCGGTCAGCTTCAGGCTTTTCATCAGCGAGCTCGAGACGTAGACGACCCGTTCGGGCTGCTTGGTGAAGTGGACATTGCAGTATGTGAGACCCATTTATAGAATCCTCCTTAAGCACCTTAGGTTTCAATCTTCCGATTGCAGCGCCCCGCTTCGCAAGAGGCGGGGAGAACTGCTTCGTGTAAGCAGAAGGTAGCGCGCGTATGCCAGCGGATTCTCGGCCGAACGCCGGGCGGCCTCACGGTCACCCGTGAGCTTGAAGACCGAGCGGCCGGGCTTGGAGTTGGCCTCGAGCAGCCAGATTCGTCCATCGGGGTCGATGCCGAAGTCCAGTCCCAGCTCGCCGAGCCTCCCGCATGAGGCTTCCAGGAGCGGCGGAAGAAGAGCGGCCGTCCGCTCCAGCTTCTGCAGAATCTCTTCGGCCATGGCGCCGAACTGCTCCCGAAGCACCGCCGCAGCTTCCTCCGCGGTTCCACCTCCGTGGAGATTCGAGGTGAGCGACCCGCCCGGGCCAAGGCGGGCCGCCATACCGGTCAGCTCCCACCGTCCCCGGCCGTTCTTCTGCACCAGAACCCGGATGTCGAACGGTTCTCCCCGGCATGTGGTAAGCCGAAGATACGGCTGCATAATGAAGCGCTTGGAGCCGATGAACCGCTCCGCCCAGGCGAGCCCGCTGTATTCGTCCGGGAAGCGGAGCAGCAGCGGCCGGTTCGCCCCGTCGCGAGCTCTGATGATCAGGCTTCCGGGCTGTGAGCCGGAAGGTGCGGCATGCAGGGTGAATCTGCCCTGCATGCCCGCCCGGGGCTTCAGGAAGACGCCGTCCTTATACCGGGCCAGCATGAGCGATAGCCCGCGGCGTCCGGTATATCGTCTCGTCTCGGGCAGCAGCCGTGCGGCTTCCGGGTGAAGCCGGAGCTTCCGGTAGACGTTCCATTTGTCCGGAAGCCCGCGCGACCAGTCGGAGCTGCGCCCGAGCGCCCGGAGCGCCCGGGCGGCTTCGCGTTTTTCTTCCGGGCTGCTCGCGAACATCCGGTTATAGACGATATCCGGCGTTCGCTCCTTCGCCGGCACCCAGTTGCTGGCGGCCCGCCGGAAGCCGGCTACCGAGCCGCCGTCCGGCGATACGCCGTCCGGTGTGAAGACCACTGCCCGCAGGCCATAGGAAGGGGCAGCGCGCAGCAGCGCTTCGCAGAAGGCAGGCTCCGCGACGGGAGATTCCAGGTTTCCCGGTCCGGTCAAAATGCCAAAGAGGCCGAGTTCGGTCACAGGCATGGCGTCCTCCTTATAGACCGGCAAGGTAGCGGCAGTATTGAACCATCTGCTTGACGGAGGGTCTTATCTTCACGCCGCTGAGCGGTGTGTTGTCATTCTTCGACGGCTTGGAATTGACCTCAAGCAGCCAGATCCGGCCGGACTGGTCAAGTCCGAGGTCGATGCCAAGCTCGCCGAAATGGGCAGGGATATAGGCCTCGACACTTTTGGCGACAGCCAGCGCCGCGCGTGGCAGCTGGACCGGTGCGCTCTCTTTGGCGCCGGGCGAAAGGGAGCTCTTGCCCACCGCCTCCCGGACCGTGCTAAGGCTGCCGCCCCGGGCGAGATTGGAGACGAAGTGGTGATTCCCCGCGGTGCGGGCGACAATGGAGGTTACGCCCCATTTGCCGGTTCCGTTCTTCTGTACGAGCGCCCGGAAATCGACCGGCCGGCGGCCGGATTCCATCAGGGGAAGTCCTTGCTGGATCTGGAAGCGGGCCGTCTTCAGCTTCGGGGACACCGCCTGGAACAGCTTGGCGAGGCTGGGGTAGCTTACCTTCCGCGTTCCGATCGGCGTAGCCGAATGCAGCTTATAGCCGCCTCCTTCTTCTCTGGAAATGCGCAGTATGCCTTTACCGAGGCTGCCGCGTACCGGCTTCAGGAAGACGACCGGATACCTTGCGCACATCTTCTGCAGCATGGCGAATCCGCTGAGCAGATGGGACTCCGGCAAATACCGTTGAATGGAGGAGTCCTTTCGCAGCGCGTCGAACACCTCGTTCTTGTCGAGAAACTTCTCATTAAAGAAATGGGTGCCGTAACGCGATTTTACTTCCGACAAAAAATGCTGTACGCTAGGTTTATTCTCCGCTTTGCGGGTCGTGAGTCTGTTATTGACTACGTCGGCGACGGGCAGCCTGAGCTTTTTCCAGCCGTCTTCGTACACCCAGCCGGATATGGTCGAGTTCGCTCCTTCGAGCGCCCCCGGGGTAAAGAAGTAGACGAACGCTCCCTGTGCCTGACAGGCGTTGGTGAGCTCCAGACAGAACTGGGTGATCGAGCCGAACGGCCGGTCGGGACGGTCCGGATTCTCACGGCTGACGAGCACGCCGATAAGCGGACCCAGACGCAAGGTCCGGTTTCCGGGACTGTACGAGGCGTTCAGCAGGCGCCGTCCCGACCAGCCGGTCCGCCGGGCCAGGGCATCGCTGACGCGCAAGCTGTCGGATTTGGGCACCGGAATGACCGTAACCTCTTGTCGGAATGAACCGTACGCCAGCAGAAGCGGCCCATGGGCCGGGATTTTGAGTTTCTTGATTAGCCGGTCGCCCAGCATAACGGCGTTATCCTGCAGAATGCCGGATTGCACCGTTTGGACCGGGATCTTAAGCTTTGACATCGTGGATCTCCTTCCGGTAGGCAGCATGATGCCGGCTGATTGACACCTGGGGTCTACATATCATTCATCATATGGAGAGTAGCCCTCCTTGGTGATTGGCCCTGTTTCGAATGACCCGGATTCATTACATTCTGAAGGAGGAACGAAGCATGAACGTATATGACAAGGCCCATGAACTGGCCAAGGCGATCAGAGAGAGCGGCGAGGTTGCCGATATCTCGGCGGCGATGGCGATCATTGAGGCCGATTTGCCAAGCAAGGAGATGCTGGACAATTTCCGCAGCAGCCAGCAGGAGCTTCAGGCGCGGATGCTGGCCGGTGAAATGCCGGATCAGGAGGAAATGGAGAAGATGGAGAAGCTGTTCGAGGTGCTGAATATGAATTTAAGCATCCGCCGGCTGTTTGAAGCGGAACGCCGTCTCAGTGTTGTGATCGAGGACGTGAACAAAATCATTTCCGGCAGCCTGGAGCATTTGTACGGCGCGGACGTCTAGTACGCCGTCGCTCATCCTCCAAAGAGCCAGCCGTGCCATAGAACCTTAAATCATGCGGTATCCTGCTTGCCTTCGATAAGACAGAGGAGGAGACCGGCGGCGATACCGAGCCTGCGATCCAGCTGCCCCCCTGTATCCTGGGCAAAATCAACCTTGACCTTGGACAGGAACGGATTCGGGCTCCGTCTGAAAGCCGCCGCCTCCCGGTCATCCATTTCCGCAAGATAGCTCTGGGGAATAAAAGGGATGATCCGTCTTATAATGGCGAGGAGTGCATTCTCCTCCTTGATCTTTCCGAGTTCTTCGTCATTTTGTCCCAGAATGATCCATTCGTCTTTCACGATGGACTTCAGCCCTCTGCGGCGGAGCGCGCCGATCTTCTCGCCCGTTGCGCTGTCCGTTACATCATAAGTAGCAGACAAGTCGATGATCTTGCGGGCTTTGATCCGAAGCAGTTCGCTTTGCATGCTCTCATCCTCGTACAGCGTAATCTCTTCCTTCAGTTTGAACGCCTTCATTTGCGAGTAGAGGACCAGCTGTCCGTCTCCGTCGTAAATATGTACTTTTGCACCCAGAACTGATAGCATTTTTCTTCGGATAAGGTACTCGCGGTGATTGAATTCCTGATTCATCCCAAGTTCTCCTTCCATATGTATGAAACAGGGCTATTTTCTCATATTTTCCGGATATCAATCCATACCATTTTCCACACAGCTTGAGCAATTCAATCTCTGAATCCAGCTGCCTCGGGCCCGGGACATTTGTCGGACTTTCATCTCTTGCTCTCATAATTTCTCCGCTTGGCTCATAGAGTAGAATACAGACTTAGCGAAGGAGAGGATCATCAAGGATGAGAACGAGAAACAAGTGGAAGCATTCACTGTATTTGCTGTTGGCGCTGGCCATGCTGCTGTACGAGCTGCCCCGGCTGTCGCCGGACGGTCCGGCTCCGGTATTCTGGTTCGGGGTGGTTTGGGCGGGTTTCGCGTTCCTGATTATCGCGGCGCATCTGCATTTCATCATCGGGGTCGACGAGGAGAAATCCAAACAGCTTGAGGCCGTCCGGAAGGCGAAGCTTGCCCGGTGGGAGGAGAAGCTCCACAAACAGGGGCGGGTGGGGCAGAAATCATAACATTCCGGAATCAATCCCAAATAACAAGCCGGCTGCATACTGCTGCGAAAATCATGACCTGCAAGAAGGACGCCTGGAATACAGCGCCTCTCTTGCGGGTCGTTTGCGTTTAGAAGCAAGAACAGTCATGAACCGGTGTGCGGGATCGCATCACATAATTGATGGGCATTTCCGGATATGATGCAAGAAGCATGGACATGTCGAACGAAAGACCCATATTATTCAAATATATGACAATAAATCTCATATTAATAGACATGATGTATGCTATACTCAATCTAACAAATTTTAGGAGATGAAGGTATGATTGGGAAATTAGCTTTGCCTGTTCTATTAATCGGAGCTCTGGTGTTGCCCGGATCAGCTGCTTCTGCTGAAAATGTTAGCGCTAATGACAGCTCGAATTCTTCACTCGTGTCACCGATGTCTTATAGCGAAACAGTGCTTAGCAGCACCAGACAGTTGCAGCAGAAGGTAGGTTTTTTCGAGTGGGAGGATATGGCTCAAATCGAGTCTACCTATAAAACTATAACTTTTAATCAGACCTATCAATTGACCGGAACCAGCGTGTCGTACACAGCAGCTACAGGAGGACCGCTTACTTACACGAGATATAAAGTTACAACCTATAACTATACCTATTATTAATAATTAACTTGTAGAGCAGAGCTTCAGTTTCTTTTGTCAAGAAGCTGAGGCTTCTGTTTTTTACCAAATAAGTGAGGTGCCCGCCGAAATGCGAAACAAACATACTATACGAACGCTGGCTATAATAGCCGTCCTGCTGGCAGCGGGGTGGCTGATCTTTTGGAAGACTGGAACTGGGGACAACGAAGTCGTCTTTAAGGAACCCGCTGTTGCAGAGGCAGTACGCACCATGTTAAATCTGGGGCCTGACGAGCGCATTAAGCTTTCGGATTTGAAAAAGATTGAAACGCTGGACTTAAGCGGGAGATCGCTGTCCCAGACAGGTGATCTCGACATGCTGATTTCGTTGAAAATCCTGAACCTCTCCAACAACCGTATCTCCTCGCTGAATGGACTGGAACATCTGTCGGAGCTTCAAGAATTATACATTAGCGATAACCTGATTCGGGATTTGACTCCTCTGGGCGGATTGGGACGGCTGACCAAGTTGACTATTGACCGGAATCGGGTAACCGATCTCGGGCCGCTCAGAGGCTTGGAACATCTTACTGCCTTATCTTCCTCGGACAATCAGATCGAAGATATGGAGCCTGTCTCCGGGCTGCATTCATTGAATACACTGATCCTGGATAAGAACAAGATTCGGAATATTCCGCCGCTGACCGGGTTAACCTCGTTAAAGATCCTAGGCATTGGCTATAATCCGCTTGAAGACTGGGCACATATCGGAGATGTGAAGCAGTTGGAATGGCTGTCTGCATCCTCCAGCGGAATTACCTCCGTTGATCCGTTAAAGCCGCTTACCTCATTGTCCGTGCTTATGCTTGATCATAATAAAATCAAAGATATTTCGCCTCTTCGCCATGTTACTGCCCTTAAATCCCTGTATCTGGAAGGTAACCCTGTGCAGGATTTCTCTCCGGTTAATGATGCAATTCTGAAAAAGGTCGGTGATGATTAGGCCGTTTCACCATTATTCGGCTGCCCGAATAATCATCTTTTGCGTAACCCGTATCCCCGTGTATAATGAATACAGAATAGTACAGATCGGCATACGGGGGTGTAACAGTTTGGAAGGACAAGGCGATACAGTCACCAAGCACGAGCAGCTGCTGCAGCATATTGAGCAATTAAAGATCGGCACCAAGATCTCGGTCCGGAAGCTGGCCAAGGAGATGGCGGTCAGCGAAGGCACCGCCTACCGGGCGGTTAAGGAAGCGGAGAATCTGGGCATTGTCATTACGAAGGAGCGTATCGGGACCGTTCGGGTGGAGAAGAAGCCCAGAGGCATTTCGGAGCAGCTGACGTTCGGCGATGTGGTTGATATAGTCGAAGGGCATGTCCTCGGCGGAGCCGGAGGGCTGGACAAGCCGCTCCATAAATATGTAATCGGTGCGATGAAAATCGACGCCATGATCCGCTACATTGACGCTGACAGCCTGCTCATCGTGGGCAACCGCGACGATGTGCATTCGCTCGCGCTGGAGCAGGGAGCGGGCGTGCTCGTTACCGGCGGCTTCGGTACTAACCGTGAGGTCAAGGAGCTTGCGGACAAGCTGGATCTGCCGGTCATTTCGTCGCGGCACGATACATTCACTGTGGCTTATATGATCAACCGGGCGATCTTTGACCGTCTGATCAAGAAGAAGATCATGCTGGTCGAGGATATCGTCGAACGCAAGCCGCGCATCAGCACCTTGAAGGTGACGAGTACGGTAGGAGAGCTGCTTCGCTTGTCCAAGGAGAGCGGCGAGCAGCGCTTCCCGGTCACCGACGAGTGGAACCGGGTTATCGGGATCGTCGGCCGCCGGGATGTGGAGGACTTGCCGGAGGACCAAGCCATCGAGAAGATGATGATCCGCGGCCCGGTTACGGCCGCTCTTCAGACATCGCTTGCGTCGGCGGCACAGATCATGATGTGGGAAGGCATCGACTTTCTGCCTATTATTGACCGCAACCGCAAGCTGGTCGGCACGGTCACCCGCAAGGAAGTTCTGCAGAGCCTGCGGGATGTTCGCAATCAGCCTCAAATGGGCGAGACGTTCGATCACCTCATCTGGAACGGCTTCGCTGAAGACCGGGATGACGAGGGACGGCTCTTCTTCCACGGCTTCATTACGCCGCAGATGGCCAGTGATCTCGGCACCATCTCGGAGGGCGTCATTTCGACGCTGATGATGCATTCCGCCATAAAGGCGGCCAAGGAATTGACAGGAAGAGATTACGTGCTGGACAATATGTCCACCTATTTTGTCCGGCCGGTTCAGATCGAGGACTCCGTGATCATTTCGCCGAGACTGCTGGAGAGCAGCCGCAGAACCTGCAAGCTTGAAATCGAAATCAGCCACCATGACAGTCTGGTCGCCAAAGCAGTCATGATGCTTCAATCGATCGACCACGGGTAAGGCGCGAGTCCTACACCGTCTCTGAAACTATAGCGCGCGGGTATCTTCATGAAGATGCCGACGCGCTATTTTTACGTCTAGCGGCCAAAAACCATCAGGTAAATACTGGGAAAATAGTATCTTACACCTTCGTATATCCATCCCCCCTCTTAAGGATTATGCGGCATGATCTTCTGGGAGGGCGGCCTTGGTGCGAAAGTTGACATTTCCAGCCTTGTTATTGCAAACCCAAAATCGATTATTTAGAATTGGAACAAAGCAAGAGCGGTTTTCAGAAAAATTTCCTAACAGCGCTCCCTTTTTCTTGTAGAAGAGCCTATTCTTTTGCCGACTTCGGCTACCCAAGGATAAACAGACTGCGGCGCTCCGTGACGCCGGGCGTTTACCGAGAAATAGAAGACCATGAGAAGCGCTTCGCTTATCCGGTCTTTTATTTCGAAAAAGTATGGAACGGCCCCATTACCAGCGGAAGGGATGAAGAAATGAAACGGTTAATGATCAACGCTTATACCAAGCTGAACCTCGGAGACGACCTCTTCGTCAAGCTGCTGTGCGAGAGATATCCCGATACCAATTTTGTGTTACCCGCAATGGGTGAGTACAGAACCTGTCTCGGATCGCTGCCCAATCTCACTATCTACCCGATCGAGTCGGTCTGGGTGCGGGGCGCCCGCAAGCTCCTGAAGAGCTTCAAGAGCATCGAGGTGCAGAAGCTGCTGCTGCAGAGACTCGCGAGGCGCTGCGACGGCGTAGTGCAGATCGGCGGTTCCGTCTTCATGCAGGGAAAGAATTGGGTGCGGGATTACAATTGGAAGCAGGAGATATTTGACTCTAACAAGCCGTATTTCGTTATGGGGGCGAACTTTGGTCCTTACAAGGATGAGGTGTTCTATGAGAAGCACCGGGAACTCTTCTCCGGCTATACGGATATCTGCTTTCGTGATGAGTATTCTTACGAGCTGTTCCGGGATCTGGGGAATGTAAGGCTGGCGCCAGACATTGTGTTCCAGCATCCGAAGCCCGATACCGCCGGCGGCGAATCGGTCGTTATATCCGTGATCAAGCCTTCGGAGCGGGAGAATCTGAAAGCTTTGGACACGGTCTATTATGAGAAAATCAGGGATATCGCAGTCGCCTTCATTCTGGAAGGCTACGACGTCTCCCTGATGTCATTCTGCGAGTACGAGGGAGATGAAGAGGCAGTCCGGAGTATATATGCCATGATCCCGGAGACCTTCCACAGCCGAACAGAAATGTTCTTCTACCGGACGAATCTCGAAGACGCCATTACTCTGCTTGCTTCGTCGGGCATGATTGTTGCTACACGGTTCCATGCCATGATTCTCGGATGGGTATTCGGCAAGCCGGTCTTCCCGATCGCGTACAGTGAAAAGACAATCAACGTGATGAAAGACGCCAACTTTGAAGGCGCTTATGCCGACTTGAAGTCGATTGCCTCTCTCGATCCCGATACGGTCGTGCGCAGTCAGGAGACGAACCGGCTGAACGTATCGGTACTAGCTGCCCAAGCGGAGAAGCACTTCCTTGAGCTGGACAAATACTTGGGAAGAAGCCAGGATGCGGCGGGTATCGCTTCGGCCATGAGTCCGGGCATTCTTGCAAGGAGGGGCCATGAAAGCTAAACGGAGTATTCTTAACCTGGTCTTTGGCTTGGGAAGTCAGATCATCACAATCGTCCTCAGCATTTTCATCCCCAGACTGATCATGATCAATTACGGTTCGGAAGCGAATGGTCTAGTATCGTCGGTTGTCCAGATTATCGCCTATCTGGCGCTGCTGGAGGCCGGCGTCGGCTCTGCTTCGCTTCAGGCGCTGTACAAGCCGATCGCACAGAACGACCGCAGCGGCATCAATTCCATTCTGTCTGCCACAGCCATGTATTACCGGAAGACCGGCTTCTACTATCTGATCTCCGTCATCGGCATCGCGGCGATTTATCCGTTCGCGGTCAAGTCGGATCTGGCCGTATGGCAGGTCATGGCGATCGTGCTGTTCAATGGCCTGGGCGGGGCGATCAACTACTACTACCAGGGCAAATTCAGGGTGTATCTGCTGGCGGAAGGCAAGAGCTATGTGGATACTTCAGTGGTGACGCTCGGCAATATCATCAACAGTCTGGTGCGCATTATCCTGTTGCTGCAGAGTGTGGATATCGTGCTCGTACAGGCGTCTTTCTTCGCGGTGACGCTGCTGCAGATGGTTGCGTTCCACATCTATAAGAAGAGACATTACGACTGGCTCGATTTCGGCCAGAAGCCCAATCTGGAAGCAATCAACCAGAAGAATTTCGTGCTGGTACACGAGCTTTCTTACATGATCTTCCGCAACACGGACGTTATTGTGCTGACCTTCTTCACCAACCTGAAAATCGTCAGCGTGTACGTCATGTACAATATGGTGTTCACGATCATCGACAACATCGTCAACACGGTGAATACAAGCTTCCGGTTCGTGCTGGGGCAGAGCTATCATGAGGGAAAGTCCAGGTTCATCAAGCTGTATGACGCCTACGAGCTGTACTTCATGGCCTTTGTATTCTCGTTGCTGACTGTAACCTATATTCTGATTCTGCCGTTTATCACCCTGTACACGACGGGTGTCAACGATGTGAATTACGTCCTGTACTGGCTGCCGGTCCTGTTCGTGGTCCAGAAGCTGCTCATCAATGCGCGCTCCTCCGCGAACAATGTGATCAATATCGCCGGCCATTTCAAAAATACGCTGGGCCGCTCGCTGACTGAATCAGGCATCAATCTGGGAGCATCGCTGATTCTTGTGCAGTTCATGGGGCTCTACGGCGTCCTGCTCGGAACGGTGGCTGCGCTGCTGTACCGGTCTGCAGATATTATCCTGTACGCCAACCGGAGGCTTCTGGAGCGCAGCCCGTGGAAGACGTTCCGCAGATGGCTGACCAATATCGCCGTGTTCGCCGGCATCGTGTATTTGTATCATTTCGTCGATTACCAATTTAATTCGTACCTATCAATAATTCTGGGGGCAGTCGTGCTCGGAGTAATTATCCTTCCGATCTATCTCGCTGTGTCCTCCATTCTGGAGCGCGAGGTATTCCTGTATGGGTTTGGCCTCTTCAAAGGCATCGGTCTCAAGGTTAGAGCCAAATTCGTTCCCAGCAAGGTCAAAGTCAGCGGATAAGGTCAGCGGCTGACCGAGGCCGGATTGACAGCCGCAACTAACGTCATCAGGAGGGGTAATTATGGAGCAACGAGTGGAACGGATGCAGGCCTGCCGCCGGTTTTTGGCCGGCGCAGCCCGCGAAGCCGCTGAGGCGGCGGGGCAGCCGGGCGAGCGGGACTGGACTGCGCGTCTTCAAGCGCTGATCGGTGACGAACAGCCCGGTGTAAGTGAAGAAATGACGGCTTTGGCGAAGGTTGTGGCCCGCCAGGCTGACGGCAGGGATGCTCCGGAGGTGCTCCGTTTCTACCTGGAGCGGCGATTCGGGCTTGGCGAATCGGATGAAGCGCTGAAACTGGAAGCCCGGCTGGACGAACTGAAGAACGGCTTGGCGCCCGCTTCAGAGAGCGGCGGCCTGCCGGATGATGCGGAGTCTCCGAAGATCAGCGTCATCATTACCACCTACAACCGCAAAGCCTTCCTGCGTCAGGCGATCGAGAGCATTCTGGCCCAGGATTATCCCAGTGTAGAGATCACGGTTATCGACGACGCTTCCACCGACGGCACGGACGAGTTGATGGAGGAGGCTTTTGGCGGAGAGAGCCGGGTCATCTATATGCGCAACACAAGCAATCGGGGACCGGGAGCGAACCGGCTGGAGGCATTCAGCGCGCATGGAGACGGCGAGTACATCCTGTTCCTGGACGACGACGATTACTTGGTCGATCCCGGCTATTTCAGCAAGGCGGTCGCCTTTCACAAGAGAGTGCCGGGCCTGAGCTTTGTGGCCGCCAACGTTTTTCTGGAGTATTCGACTAGCGGCCGCCTTCAGCTGCAGGAAATCGGGCTTGCCGAGGTGACTGACCGGCGTTCGTATTTTCTTAATTTCGAGCGTCCGGGCTACGGGAAGCCGGCTTCGACCCTGACGACGATTTTCCGGCGGGAAGCGCTGCTGGATATGAATATTTTTCAAATGAACATGGTCAACGACGCCTCGATTTACTTGCGCTCTCTGCTGGTGGGTGACGCCGGCTTCATCGATTCGGCGGTTGGCGTGTACCGGATACATGGCAATAATATTACCTTTAATCTGTCCCGCGACTTCCTGGTGCGGAATCTGGAGGAGAAGCGCACGATCCGCAACATGGCTGTCGACAGGTACAATTACCGCAGCGCCGAAATGACTGGCTGGTTCAACAACACCGCTTATGACACGATTGTGTATTATTTGCGAAATTCCGCCAAAACGACGGATGACTATACGTATATGTACGAATGGACGCGGAGCAACTGTCCCGACATCTATGGCAAGATCAAGCAGGAATTCCGGGGCCGGCTTATGAAGAAGCAGATTCTCCGTTTTCCGTTTGTACGCAAATTGATTGGAAGATGAAGGCTAAACAAGCCAGCTAAGCGGACCTCCGATCTGCCCGGTGCAGAGAAGGGGTCCGTTTTGCTGAGCAGAGAAGGAATCCGTTTTGCTGGGCGGAGAAGGAATCTGTTTTGCTGAGCAGAGAAGGGGTCCGTATTGCTAGCAGAGGAGGAATCCGTTTTGCTGGGAGTGCCTTGCACTTTTTCCGCTCACCTGAGGTATTTCACGGAACGTTCTTTACCGCATTGCTGTAGCCAAGAGACTGGGGATCGGCATGAAGGCTGACCAGGATATGCATGACCGTCCGCCTGCTTCCGTGCGCTTCGGGATTCGCGGAACGGAATCATAAATGCGCCTCTAGTCGGGTGTGGGGAAAAAGTACGGCTGAACGAACCTTTACTGCCGGGTATGCGGCGCGATTTCCACCCATATTTGCAGGACGCCTTCCACGACGAGCATGGTGCGGATTTTGACGCTGTATTCTTTGTCACGCACGATGTATAGTTTACCGCTGAGCAGCAGGCGGGCCATCTTGCTGTCTTCGTCGATCTCATAGACGCTCCGTCCCCGCATCGGCTCCAGGTCCGCGCTCATGCCCCGGAGAATGTCTTTGACGATCGCGGCGTTAAGGCCGGAATTCTCCTTCGTTCCTGTACTCTCTGCCCGGATTCGGATTTCCTTGATTACGGACGAACTGTCTTTGTACTTTTTCAGCGTCTGGATGTCCTTCTCATACTGCTCCAGCTGCACGCGCAGATCCTGATTCTCCAGCCACAGGGTGTTGAAGCCGATATGGTACACCGCATTGTACACCCCGCAGCCGATGACCATGCCGAGAACAAAGACCGCCGACAGCTGGGAGAAGCGGCGAAACTGCCGGAAGGGCGGAACTCTCATGACGCTACCCCTTTCCGCATACCCATTTGATGAGCTCGCTGCCCATATGCGCTCCGAGGAAAGCGAAGACCAGATACAGAATTTGCTTGATCGCAGGCGACAGATTGCCACCGAGCATATTGCTTTCGATGACCCGCATGGGGTCGATGGTTCCGCCGACGGCGGCGGCCAGCGCCCAGATTTTGATCCGGTCGGCCACATCGAGCATCGTCATCGTCGGAGGCTGCAGCGACACGACAGCCCCGACGCCTCCCAGAATGGAACCGCCCACCACGATGCCGAAGGCGATGAAGAAATCGAGGACGGCCTTGCTCAGAAAGATATTCATAAAGTCCTCCTTGTCTGGAGATGCAGACGTCTCTAGCCCACGCCTGTCCCGGTGCTCTTCCTTCATTCTATGGGCCTTGGCCCCTTCAATATGATAAAATGGAATTATGGACTTTAACGAAAAAGGAAGTGGGATCATGAGCCCTTTCGTGCATCTGCATGTGCACAGCGAATACAGTTTATTGGACGGAGCTGCGCGAATCGGCGATCTGGCCCGCCGGGCCGGCGAGCACGGGATGAAGGCGCTGGCGCTGACCGATCACGGCGTCATGTACGGGGCGATCCCTTTTTATAAAGCATGCCGCGAGCATGGAATCAAGCCGATTATCGGCTGCGAGGTATATCTGACAGCGGGCTCCCGACGCGAGCGGGGCAGCCGGAAGGACCAGCCGATCTATCACCTGATTCTGCTGGCGAAGAATGAAGAGGGATACCGCAATCTGATGCGGCTTGTATCAATCGGACATCTGGAAGGCTACCACTACAAGCCGAGGATTGACATGGAAGCCCTTGCGGCCCATTCGGAAGGCCTGATCTGTCTCAGCGCCTGTCTCGGCGGCGAAATTCCGCAGCATCTGCTTCACGGGCGGGATGCGGAGGCGAAGCTGGCGGCGCTTCGGTACAAGGAGATTTTCGGCGAGGATTTCTATCTGGAGCTTCAGGACCACGGCATTCCCGAGCAGAAGCGGGTCAATCCGAAGCTGATCGCGCTGGCCGAGGAGACCGGCATTTCCCTGACGGTTACGAACGATGCGCATTATTTGACCCGGGAGGATGCGGAGGTTCAGGACGTGCTGATCTGCATCGGCACGGGCAAGACGGTAGACGACGAGGAGCGCTTCCGCATCGGAACGGATCAGCTGTATCTGAAGAGCGCCGAGGAGATGGAGGCCCTGTTCCCGCATGTGCCGCAGGCCATCCATAACACGGCCGTCATTGCTGACAAGTGCAATCTGGAGCTGGAATTCGGGCGGCATATTCTCCCCGAGTTCTCGCCGATTCCGGAGGGGCTTGACGCGGCCGGATACTTGAGACAGCTATGCGAGACAGGCCTGGAAGAGCGCTATGCGAATACGCCGGGATGGGAATCCGGGGAGAACAGGGCCAAAGCGTACGAGCGGCTCGGTTATGAGCTTGGCGTCATCGAGAATATGGGCTTCTCCGATTATTTTCTGATCGTCTGGGATTTCATCGCCTTCTGCCGCCGGCAGGGCATCGCGACAGGTCCCGGAAGAGGCTCGTCGGCGGGCAGCCTCACGGCCTACTGTCTGCATATCACCGACGTCGATCCGCTGAAATACAACCTGCTCTTCGAGCGCTTCCTGAATCCGGAGCGGATCACGATGCCCGATATTGACATCGACTTCAGCGACGAGCGCCGGGACGAGGTGATCGCCTATGTCTCCCGCAAATACGGCGAGGAGCATGTCGCGCAGATTATTACGTTCGGAACGCTGGCTGCACGGGCTGCCGTCCGCGACGTGGGACGGGCGCTGAATCTGCCTTACGGCGAAGTCGACAAGGCTGCGAAGCTCATTCCGGGCACGCTTGGCATCAGCATTTCGCGGGCGCTCGATACAAGCCCCGATCTTAAGGCGCTGTACGACGGGAACCCGCGGACCCGCGATCTTCTGCGGATGGCGATGAAGGTGGAGGGCATGCCCAGACACGCTTCGACACATGCCGCAGGCGTTGTCATTTCTCGCGGACCGCTCACCGATGCCGTTCCGCTCCAGGAGGGGAGCGAAGGCACTTCGCTGACCCAGTATTCCATGGAGAATCTGGAGAGCGTCGGACTGCTGAAGATGGACTTTCTGGGTCTTCGGACGCTGTCGATTATCGAGCGGACGATGAAGTGGACCCTCGAAATGACCGGTAACATGCCGGATTTCCGGACTATCCCGGACAATGATGAAGCGACTTATGCCATGCTGGGCCATGGCGAGACGACGGGCGTGTTCCAGCTGGAGTCGGCGGGCATGCGCCGCGTGCTGAAGGAGCTTCGCCCGACCGTGTTTGAAGATATTATCTCCGTGTTGGCACTGTACCGGCCGGGACCAATGGAGTTTATTCCCAAATATATTCAGAGCAAGCATGGGCTTGCGGAAGTGGATTATCCCCATCCCGATCTCATCCCGATCCTGTCCGACACCTATGGCATTATCGTCTATCAGGAACAGATCATGCAGATCGCTTCGCTCATGGCGGGCTTCTCGCTCGGAGAAGCGGATCTGCTGCGGCGTGCCGTGTCGAAGAAGAAACGGGAGACGCTGGACCGCGAGCGGGCCCACTTCGTCCAGGGCAGCCTGAAGCTGGGCTACCGGGAAGAGGATGCGAACGCGGTCTATGACATGATCGTCCGTTTCGCCGATTACGGCTTCCCTAGAGCCCATGCTGCCGCTTACGGCGTGCTGGCCTTCCAGACGGCCTACCTGAAGGCCCATTACCCCGTCCAGTTCATGGCCTCCATGCTGACGGCCGTCATGGGCGTCCACCGCAAGGTGGCGGAGTATGTGCTCGAATGCCGGCGGATGGGCATCGGTGTGCTGCCTCCCGATGTGAACGAGAGCGGTGTGCTCTTCACGCCGGTGTCCGGTGAATCCGCCCAGGCCGGGCATATCCGGTTCGGCCTTGCCGCGATCAAGAATGTCGGCACGCTCGCCGTCGATAGCATTCTAGAGGCAAGGAAGGAGCGGCCCTTTGACAGCCTGCTCGATTTCTGCCGCCGGGTGGACCTTCGGCTGTGCAACAAGCGGGTCGTCGAATCGCTGATCCAGGCAGGCGCTTTCGACAGCCTGCCCGGCCATCGGGCCCAGCTGCTCGCCATGCTGGACGAGACGACGGATGCGGCGGCCAAGTGGCGCAAGGAGCGGGAGGAGCTGCAGATCCAGCTGTTCGACGATCTCGTGGAGACGCCGAACTGGGATATCCGCTACCCCGATATTCCGAAGTTCACAGCAGGGCAGCAGCTGGAGCTGGAGCGCGAGCTGCTCGGCCTCTATTTGTCCGGCCACCCGCTGGACGACTACGAGCAGCTGCTGGCGGAGCCAGGCGTCCAGCGCCTGATGGACCTTGACGAGGCGGAGGATGAGAGCTCGGCGGTGACAGCGGGCATGGTCGTCTCCGTCAAAGAAATTATGACAAAAGCCGGCAAAGCGATGGCTTTTGTCGAATGGGAGGACCAGATCGAGCGCTGCGAGGTTGTGATGTTCCCCGAGGTGTGGAAGCGGAGCCGCTCCTATGTCGAGAAGGGAGCGCTCCTCGCCCTGCGCGCCAAGGTGCAGCAGCAGGACGAGGGCTTCAAGCTGCTGGCCGACGAGATCGCGCCGCTGGCCCAGGATACGCTGCACGCCCTGCTGCAGCGGCGCGCAGCCCTCGGCACCCGGCCGCAGAGCCGCGGCCAGGGCGGCCCCGCCGCCGGTGCGCCGCGTGCAGGCGCCCCGGCGGGAGCCGGGCGGACGGGCGGGGCATCGCCGTCCGCCGCCGGAGCCGTCCGCGCGGCAGCGCCGCGGACGGAAGCGCCGCAGGCCCGCGCTGCGGCCGCGGGCCCGGCGGAGCCGGCGCGCGATGCCGGGGGCCGGCGCGCCTTCATCAAGATCACGGCCGCCGCGGAGGATGGCGGCCTGCTGCAGCAGCTGCAGGAGCTGCTGCAGAGCGCGCCCGGCGGCGTGCCGACGCTGCTGTTCTACGAGCGCGGCCAGCGGCTGATCGCGCTCAGCGACAGCTACCGGATCGAGCCGTCGCCTGAGCTTGCAGGCCGGATCGAAGCGCTGCTGGGACCTGGCACGCTGCGAATGAAATGAGCATTTTGCAAGCCGAAACAAGAACGTTTCTCCCCCTTTCCGCATACATTTAGGAAACTACAGGCTTTACGCGAAATAGAAGATTGTCATGTATAAGCTGAGCGCTTAACATCGGTCTTCCATTTCTCGGTAAACGCCTGGCGTCAATGGACGCCGCAAGGCGTTTATCTTTGCGGAAAGGGGTATCGCTATGTCTTATGAGTTGGCGGTGAGACTGCTGGAGCGCAGAGGCGTAACCATAGAGGCGATCACAGGGATCGTGCATACGCTGCAGTCGGCTTACTATCCGGACCTGGCGCTGGAGGAATGCGAAGCAAGTGTTAAAGCCGTTCTCGGCAAAAGAGAGGTGCAGTACACGCTTATGACGGGTATCGCCCTCGACGAACTGGCGGAGAAGAAGCTGCTGCCCCAGCCGCTGCAGGCGATCATGGAGGCGGACGAATCGCTCTATGGCGCCGACGAGACGCTGGCGATGGGCATAACAGGCGTGTATGGCATGATCGGGCTGACAGGCTTTGGTTATCTGGATAAAACGAAACCCGGTGTTATCGGAATGTTAAACGACCGGGAGAATGCCGTTCACGTCTTTCTCGACGATCTCGTGGCAGGCATCGCCGCAGCGGCTTCGGCCCGGATTGCGCACCGCCATGAAGGGGCGAATGTTTATCCCGTTTCCTTGGACGAGGTCGGGTCTTAAAGGGAGAGAAAGGGACCGCTGAGCGGTCCCGAAAGGCGGCTTGCCGCTTCCTCCTTTGTTGCAGGAAAAAAGTAAACTATGTTATCATGGTTCCATCATACGGGATACGGCTTTGGATTCGAGATGAGGGAGGCCTCGTTAACGGACATGTGGACGGTTATTTACATCGCGCCTACCGCGAAAGTGGCGGATATGATTAAGAGCAAACTGACGGAAGAGGGCTTCCTGGTGAAATGTCGTTCCATCAATATGTCCAAGCAGCAGTTCGAGATTCTGGTGCCTTCCCGCGAGCTGGAAGAAGTTCAGGAAGTGCTTAACCTGATTCTGCATCCCTAAACCACAGAATTAAGACATCATTAGAGCAGTCATGACAGCGCGAACGCTGCATAACGCAAATAAACGGCTGAAGAGGTGCGGCTCTTGTTCAAAGATTTGTTTCAGAAAAAACGGAAATACGCGACGGTGCCTTCTCCGCGTCAGGAGCAGAACGATGCGCCCGCGGAGGGAGAACGGCCGAAACGGGAAATTCCCGAAGGGCTGATGAGCAAATGTCCCAAATGCGGATCGATCCAGTACAGCAAGGAACTGGAGAAGAACCTTAAGGTATGTCCGTCTTGCGGCCATCATATGCGGCTGAACGCAGTGGAACGGATTGCCATGACGCTGGATCCGGGCAGCTTTATCGAGTTCGATGCGGGGCTTGCCCCTGTGGACCCGCTGCAGTTTCCGGGATACGCCACGAAGCTTGAGCAGCAGCAGCTCAAGACAGGGCAATTGGACGGCGTCATTACCGGACAAGGCAGCATTGCCGGGCGGCCGGTTATCGTCGCCGTTATGAATTTCGAATTCTTTACGGGCAGCATGGGCTCGGTCGTCGGGGAGAAGATTACCCGCGCCGTTGAGGAGGCGACCGAGAGACGTCTGCCGCTGATCATATTCTCCGCATCGGGCGGTGCGCGGATGCAGGAGAGCATTCTGAGTTTGATGCAGATGGCGAAGACAAGCGCGGCGCTGGCCCGTTTTGGGGAATCGGGCGGATTGTACATATCCGTTATTACGGACCCGACGACGGGCGGCGTATCGGCCAGCTTCGCCTCGCTGGGCGACATCAATATTGCGGAGCCGGGCGCCGTCTTCGGATTCGCGGGACGAATCGTCATCGAACAGACGATCCGGCAGAAGCTGCCGGATGATTTCCAGACGGCTGAATTTAATCTGCTGCATGGCCAACTCGATCTGGTGGTGCACCGCAAGGAAATGCGCTCCATGCTCGGCAGACTGCTGGAGCTGCATGACGGGAAGGGGGGATTTTAGATGGCGGGGGACTTGCCTTTTGAAAAACCTCTCGTTGAAATGCGCCAAAAAATCGAAGAACTGAAGCAGTTCGGGGAAGAGAAGGGAATCGATTTCGCTGATGAAGTTGCCCGTCTCGAGGAACGTTACAAGCTAATGGAGCAGGAGATTTATTCCAATATTTCGCCGTCCCAGAAAATGCACTTGGCGCGGCATCACAGCCGTCCGACCTCGCTTGATCTTATCGACCTGATCTTCACCGATTTCATCGAGCTGCACGGCGATCGCCTGTTCGGCGACGATCTGGCCGTTGTAGGCGGGATCGGCAAGCTCGACGGCGTGCCGGTCACCGTAATCGGCCAGCAGCGCGGCAAGGATACGAAGGATAATATCGCCCGCTTCTTTGGCAGCCCGCATCCTGAAGGATTCCGCAAGGCGCTTCGTCTTATGCGGCAAGCGGACAAGTTCAAGCGTCCGATCGTCACCTTTGTTGATACGAAGGGCGCCTATCCCGGCAATACGGCCGAGGAGCGGGGGCAGTCGGAAGCCATTGCCCGCAATCTGCTGGAAATGTCGGCGCTCGGCGTTCCTGTCGTCTGCGTCGTAATCGGCGAGGGCGGCAGCGGCGGAGCGCTTGCCATGGCCGTGGGCAACCGGGTGCTGATGCTGGAGCACGCTATCTATTCCGCCATTTCGCCGAACGGCGCGGCTTCCATTCTGTGGAAGGATGCGTCCAAAGCCGATCAGGCGGCGGAGGCGATGAAGATTACCGCGTCCGATCTGCTGCAGATGGAAGTAGTGGAGGAAGTGATTCCGGAGCCGAAAGGCGGAGCTCACCGCGATTACGAAGCGACGGCAGCCTTCATCAAGGATGCCCTCCTGAGACATTTGCGCGAGCTTGCCGTTCTGGACGCAGACGAGCTGAGAGAGGACCGTTACCGGAAATTCCGGAAGATTGGCGAGTTCCAGGAGACCCAGGTCTCCGAAGAGGCATTCACGGAGGAGCCGGCCCTCAGCCCGGAATAACATTGCCCAGGGGCAGCAGGTTCTGCACCCTGTGTCTGAAATACCAAAAGACCCCGAGCGTTTCGGGGTCTTTTTTTAATATAGGGAAGTATAAACTTCAAAGGCTATGCTTCCTGATCTTGCACAACAATAACCTGAATAGGGATTTGGCAACATCCTCCGCAAAGAAATCTGCTGAAGATTTTTTATGCGCTGAGCTTGGAAACGGGTTGTCATTCAGGCTTTCATCCAGGTGCGGCCCTCGCCTTATATAGCTAAGAGATTGCTTGTGTTGTTTCCAGAGATTTTGACATAAATTTTTACCCGGCCAGATGCGTTCTCGCAGGCATCTTGCCAAAAAAAGGCGCGAAGTCATTGATTTTGTACGCTGCTTGCAGTAATATTCAAAAGGGCGCAGTCTAAGCTGCATATGACATAGTTCCTATTCAAACAGGCAACTTTGTAGTAGATTTTGTAGTTGGAAAAGTGAGACAGAGAGAAACAAAAAAACGGAGGAAAACCTAATGCGGAAAAGTAAAATTGTATGTACGATTGGTCCTGCAAGTGAGTCGTTGGAGAACATCAAGAAATTGATTCTGGCCGGAATGAATGTTGCACGCCTGAACTTCTCTCACGGTGATTTTGAAGAGCATGGAGCGCGCATCAAGACGATCCGTCAAGCATCGAAGGAACTGAACAAGACAGTTGCCATTCTGCTCGATACCAAGGGGCCGGAGATTCGCACAGGCAAGCTGGAAGTGGAACCGATTGAACTGGTACAGGACGAATATCTGACATTGACGACGGAAGAAATTCTTGGCGACAAGAACCGTATCTCCGTTACTTATTCAGATCTTCCGAGCGACGTTTCGGTAGGATCCACAATCCTGATCGACGACGGTCTGATTGGACTGACGGTTGTTGACATTCAAGGCACTGAAATCAAGACCCGTATCGTCAACGGAGGAACGATCAAGAGCAAGAAGGGCGTTAACGTGCCTGGAGTTGCCATCTCCCTGCCGGGCATTACGGAAAAGGACACCAACGATATCATTTTCGGGATTGAACAGGACATCGATTTTATCGCCGCTTCCTTCGTTCGCAAAGCCAGCGACGTTCTGGAAATTCGCGATCTTCTCGAAAGCCGTGGCGCTGGCCACATCCAAATCATCTCCAAAATTGAAAATCAGCAAGGTGTCGACAACCTTGACGAAATTCTTGCAGTATCCGACGGCCTGATGGTTGCCCGCGGCGACCTTGGCGTGGAAATTCCGGCTGAAGACGTGCCGCTGGCGCAGAAGCTCATGATCAAGAAGTGCAACATCGCTGGCAAGCCGGTTATCACGGCTACCCAGATGCTGGACTCCATGCAGCGCAACCCGCGTCCGACACGCGCTGAAGCAAGTGACGTAGCCAACGCGATCTTTGACGGAACCGATGCTATCATGCTGTCCGGTGAAACGGCTGCTGGTAAATATCCGGTTGAATCCGTGCTGACGATGTCCCGCATCGCCGAGAAAGCGGAATCCGCACTGGATCATCGCGAAATCTTCCTGAAGCAGCAGATTGCCCAGGAGACGACGGTTACGGAAGCTATCAGCCAATCCGTAGCGATCTCCGCACTGGACCTGAATGCTGCTGCTATCCTGACTTCCACGGTGAGCGGACATACGGCTCGCGTCGTATCGAAGTACCGTTCGAAGTCCCCGATTATCGCCGTAACTCCACAAGAGAGAACAATGCGTCAACTGGCACTGGTATGGGGCGTGTTCCCGGTATATGGCGAGCCTGCCAACTCGACGGACGAACTCCTTCAAGTGGCTGTTAAGGGCGGCAAAGCTTCCGGACTCGTAAAAGCCGGCGACCTGGCTGTTATCACAGCTGGCATTCCGTTCGGCCATTCGGGTTCCACGAACCTGGTGAAGGTTGAACAAATTTCGGAATAATCTCCGAACCTGCATTTCAGGCAATTTACGATAGCGTATAACCAAAAGCAATGGCAGCTCCTGCCATTGCTTTTTGTATGAAGCGGGGACACAATGATGCAAGGAATAATAGGGCTGGATCGGTCCGAGGTCCGAGGCTATATGGGGAAGCAGCCTGTCCGCAGCTTCCGCTTCACGGAGAAAGCGTCTCCCGAACGCGAGGGACTGGAGGGAACTGCAGCGGCCTTGCGGTCCTGGATCATGATGCCGCCGTCTGCAGGCGACAGCCGGGGATTCTTGCCGTTAACCCGGCAGCGGCGGAAGGATACGGGGGAGAACCAGGCCAATTGGGACGCTCTTCCTCCGACCTGCGGAGCCTCGACGATCCATTCGGCCGAGCTTTGGGGACCACTGTAATGCCGGATGGTACGGAAGGTCCAGCCTCTTGTGAGATTTCTCAGCGAGATGGACCACTTGCCCTTGCACAGCTTCACGATGACGGCGCGCATCCGGTCTCCCGGGTAGACGGGTTGCCCAATTACCGTCTCCTCCGCAGGGAGTATTTCCCACCACGCATAATAACGGATGACGCCCCCCACGCATTCATGTCCGGTTCCGGTCTGGATCAGGCTGCTGTTCTGAAATCCGTCGATGCCGATCCATGCGGAGGAGTAGGTGGAATTGGGCGTACGCATGATGAAGGGTACAGTCCATTCACCGCAGATTCGCCGGTAAGCGCCTTTTGCCCCGGACAGGGCATAGCCGGACCAGTTGCCCGAAACCCAGCCGAAGCCTTCTTTTTTGGCCGATTGCAGATAAGACTTGTCAGCCAGACAGGGCCGGGTGAGGCTGCGTTTGTTCGAAGCGTTCATCGTTTTTGTCATCGGTTCGCCGTCTCCTTCTTCGAGAATATGACAGTTAATGCGGCTGGAGCGGCAAAGGCTTGGGCAATATGTGAAAATAGACAGAGGGGATTAGCCGATAGACATGACAAAATTGCTGAAGCTGCGCGTGTTTTACCTGGTTTTAGGACTGGCGGGGGGCATATTCGGTCCATACCTGACCCTGCTTCTGGCCGAGAACGGCTTGAACAGCAGCCAGGTCGGTGTGCTGATGGCGGTGGGAACGCTTGTCGCGATTGTGATCCAGCCGGGCTGGGGAGTAATTGCCGACCGTTACAGGCAGACCCGGCTCGTTCTGATTTTGAGCGTTGCCGTTCCGGGGCTGCTGGCTGTTTTTTACCGGTCAGACATGTTCATTGTTCTGCTTGCGGTCTACATGGTTTCTACCATCTTCTCCTCCACCCAGGCGCCTATCGCCGATTCCTACGCCATTGCGGCGGCGAGAGAAGCCGGTTCCACCTACGGAAGTATCCGGCTGATGATGAGCTTTGGCGCGGCCACAGGAAGCTACGCAGGCGGTCTGTATGTGTCCAACTTCTCGGTATCGAACATTTGGGCGCCCTTCCTGTTCTTCAACCTGCTTGCCGTTGCCGTGGCGCTGAGCCTTCCGAAGGATGCCGGGGAGAATCGAATGGTGTCGCATTCGTTCGCGCAAGGTGTACGACAGCTGGTGTCGAACCGGATTTTTCTGGCTTTCCTGGGAGGCAGCTTTCTTGTCAATCAGACCATGACCGCGTTCGGAACTTATTTTGTTCTGGCCTTTCAATCAGTGGGAGGCTCTACCGGCCATGCGGGCATTGCGCTGCTGCTGGCTTCGATCACCAACGTGCCATCCATGTTCTTAGCTTCCCGTGTGATCGGCCGTTGGGGAACGGAGCGGACACTGCTGCTCGCAGCCCTGATCTACGTGCTCCGCTGGACAATCCAGGTGATCTTCCCGTATCCTGAAGTCATGATCGGTGTTCAGGCGCTGCATGGCCTGTCGTTCGGATTCTTCTACATTTCTGCCGTGGAATATGTGTCCAAGATCACGTCAGCCGATATGCAGGCGACTGGACAAAGCGTATTCAACATGGTGTTCTCCGGATTTTCCGGTATCCTTGGGAATCTGATCAACGGGGTGCTCCTGAATCAGGGCGGTGTGCAGACGATGAATATCGCCTGCATGATTAGCTCCGGAGCAGGCGCGCTGCTGCTTCTCTATGTAGCCCGAGGCTCGCGCAGGAGGCTTCCCTCTGCGCAGGAGGCCGGCCTTTAGCCTGTCAGCCTTCCAAGAGCGGGGTCGCCGATGCGATATATGTCTATTCAAGAAGAGAGGTCGTCACGCATGAAATCTCAAGATCTAATTGCCGGACCTTGGCATGCCGCCATATTCCGGGTACGCTACCAAGAGACGGATCAAATGGGCGTGGTCTACCACTCCAATTACCTGAACTGGTTCGAGATCGGGCGGACCGAAATGCTCCGGGAACTGGGCTTCACCTATGCCGGACTTGAAAGCCAGGGCGTCCTGCTTCCCGTATTGTCGGCGGAGCTGAATTACAAAAGGTCAGCCAGATACGATGATCTAGTCGTCGTGTACACACGCATGACGGCGTTCACACCGCTGCGAATCACCTACGACTATGAAATCCGCCGGGTGGCTGAAGAAGATTCTAAGATAAGCGTGCCTAAATCGGGTTTCCGTGAAGCTCCGAACGGCGAGCTGCTGGTAACCGGTTCAACCGCCCATGCCTGGGTCAGCCGGGAGATGAGACCGGTCCGGCTGGACCGCACGCTTCCGGATGCCTATAACGCCATTCAGGCTGCGCTGGAGCAGAAAGGGGGAGCGCTATGATCAAGAAAAGCTGGCTCTGGGCTGCGCTGTTTATCATTCCGGCGTTCGAGCTGTTCGGCTTCATTCTCGTCTCTTCCTGGCTGGGCGCGCCCAAGACGCTGCTTCTGCTCGTCTCCACCTCGCTGATCGGGCTTCTGATGATGCGCTTTGAAGGAAGCAAGGTACTGCAGGACAGCAAGCAGCAGATGCAGGAAGGTCTTGTTCCGGGAAGGACGATGCTGGATGGACTCTGCGTGTTCTTTGGCGGACTGCTGCTTATTATCCCGGGATTTATCACGGATATCATCGGCTTCACACTGGTTTTCCCCCTGACACGTACCATATACCGGGGGCTGCTGCTGAAGTGGCTGGAGAAGAGGATGAAGAACGGAACCTTTACGTTTTACAGAAGATAGTAACGGCGGTCCTTTCAAACTGCCGGTACAAAAAGGAGCGGAGCCGCTGAGAACTGGGGCAATCCGCTCTTTTTTCATTGCGCAAAATCCGGTCTCTGTTGGCTTTCCTTAATGCAGCCTTCCGCTGAGAATGTAGGATTGAATTCCCCGAAAGACGCCAGCCCTCCGGAAAGCGCCCAGTATGACAAGCAGGACAGGGCCGAGGATCAGGCCTGCGGCGCCAAATAGCCTGAGCCCGGCGAACATGCCGATCAGCATGGCCAGGGGATCGAGTCCGATAGTGCTGGCCAGCACCTTCGGCTCCAGCACCTGGCGCGTAATGACAACGACGACATACAGAACGCCAAGGCCGGCGGCAAGCGCCGTGTCACCGGTCATGAACGCGATGGCCGCCCAGGGGATCATGACAACACCGACGCCCAGGTAGGGGAGCAGATCGACCACGCCGATCATAAGGCCCAGCACAAAAGCCGATTCCACCCCCAGGAGCGCAAGCCCGGCAATCACGATGGCTCCGGTGACGGTGACCAGGAAGAACTGCGCCATGATATAGCCGAATAAGGCGCTGCGCAGATCGCTCCATATTTCCGAAGCCATGCTGCGGAAGCTTGCAGGCAGAAGCCCGGCCAGCGCCGAGTTTCTCCGTTCCCAGCCGGTTGCCAGGAAGAAGGCGGCCAGCACGACGACAACCAGCACAGTTCCGAAAGAGGGGAGCTGGGCGATCAGTCCGAGAATGAAATTGAATATCCCGGTGATTATTCGGGTGAAGGCGATTCCGAGCGTTTCACCCGTTTTGCTGATCGGTCCTCCCAAGGGGGAATGCGGGTTCGGGTTGCTTGCATAGAACTGGTTGATCTGATTGATAATATTCTGCAATCTGGCGTTTTGGGTCCAGGCCATCAGCATGTCCCGCCACTGCGGCGCATGCTCGTTGAAGGTCTGGGTGAGGATGGCGAGCTCTTTGACCAGCCGAGTAATAAGGGCGGTCAGAACGAGCCCGGCCGAGCCTATATAGAGCGCCAGCGATAAAATAACGGCAAGCCATGAGGGAAAATGCAGCCGAGTAAGCCGCTTAACGAGCGGCCGTATGCTGCAGGCGAGCAGCCAGGCCAGTAGAAGCGGGTAGAGCAGCGGGAGCAGCACATAGAGGCTCAACAGAATGAGCAGAATGGCGAGCAGGACCCAGAGCGCGCGAAGCACCCGTTTCAGCGTGAGCCGGTCCATTCGGTTCCTCCTTTCATACAGCAGCGAAGCCTGTCTTCTTCTCTCCATGTATATTCCCTGATATCGGAAATCAGCCCATATTCCGTCCCTCGTAAACTGAGAACGTTTACTTGAAACGCCCGGTAAAGAAGTATTTTTCTATCTCTCCGATAAAATCATTTGATGCGCCCTAAAGCTTCCACATAGTTCACGTAACCGACAATTTCAAGTATGATAAATAAAGGGTTAACTTTAGGACTGTACAGCACTGGGTCAAAATATTTCAAATTGTAAATGTTTACATGGAACAATATTAAGATTATCCGGTTGGCCAAAGGAGAGATTGAGACAATGACAGTTACCAAAGGACTGGAAGGCATCGTTGCCACTACTTCATCCATCAGCTCGATCGTGGACGGCGTACTTACGTACCGCGGCTACGATATTGACGATCTTGCGGAACATGCAAGCTTCGAAGAGACTGTCTTTCTGCTCTGGTTCGGTTCGCTGCCTACCACGGCCGAACTGGATAAGCTGAAACGGGATCTCAGCGATTTTGCGGCGATCCCGGAGCCGGTCATTGCCCAGATGAAGCTGTATCCGAAGGATGCGAATACGATGGCGGCTCTGCGTTCGGCCGTATCGAGCCTGGCTCTGTACGACGAAGCCGCCGATGACATGAGCCGTGAGTCCAACGAGATCAAGGCCGTCAAGCTGCAGGCCCAGGTTCCGACGATCGTCGCGGCGCTTGCGCGCATACGCCAAGGACTGGAGCCGGTGGCTCCGCTTAAGGGCGTCTCCATCGCGGAGAACTTCTTGTATATGCTTCGGGGTCAACAACCCGACATGATATCCGTTAAGGCGCTGGATACGGCGCTTGTGCTGCACGCCGATCACGAGCTCAACGCCTCGACTTTCGCTGGCAGAGTGACGGTTGCTACACTGTCCGATATATACTCTGGCGTTACGTCGGCTGTCGGCGCTCTGAAGGGACCGCTGCACGGCGGTGCCAATGAGGCGGTTATGAAGATGCTGGAGGAGATCGGCACTCTGTCGAATGTCGAGCCGTATATCCGCACGAAGCTGGAGCGCCGGGAGAAGATCATGGGCTTCGGACACCGCGTCTACAAGAACGGCGATCCGCGCGCCAAGCATCTCATGAAAATGTCCCGCGAACTCGGCATTATGAAAGGCGACACGCGTCTGTTCGACATGTCGGTTAAGGTCGAAGAACTGGTTACCGGACAGAAAGGCCTGCGGCCGAATGTCGATTTTTATTCCGCCTCCGTGTATACTCAATTAGGCATAGAGCGTGAGCTGTTCACGCCGATCTTTGCCATCAGCCGGGTATCGGGATGGACCGCGCATATTCTCGAGCAGTATGAGGATAACCGGATTATCCGTCCGCGCGCGGAGTATACGGGCCTGGTGGAGCAGAAATATGTTCCGGTTGATGAAAGATAGGTGAACTTCAGGCTAGCGCGGCAGCGTTAATGGCAGGCGTACGCTTCTTTCCTTGAGATGGTTGATGGCAGCCTTATGACCAATGAAAGAAGCGTACGCTGCACACACCCATTTATAAGGAGGACTACACATTCATGTTGAAGCTGGAAAAATTCGAACTGCCAACGGAAGGCGAGCAAATTACCATTGAAGGAGGCAAACTCCTGGTTCCGGATCATCCCGTCATTCCATTCATTGAAGGCGACGGAACGGGCCGCGATATCTGGAAGGCGTCCAAGCGCGTACTCGACGCTGCGGTAGAGAAAGCTTACGGCGGCAAGAAGAGCATTGCCTGGTACGAAGTGTTCGCCGGAGAGAAGGCGTTCAATACATATGGAGAATGGCTGCCTAACGATACGCTCGAAGCGATCCGCGAATATATCGTGGCGATCAAGGGACCGCTCACGACTCCGATCGGCGGAGGCATCCGTTCCCTGAATGTGGCCCTGCGTCAGGAGCTGGATCTGTATGTCTGCCTGCGTCCCGTCCGTTATTTCGACGGCGTTCCTTCTCCGGTCAAGCATCCGGAGCTGGTTGACATGGTTATTTTCCGCGAGAACACGGAAGATATCTATGCCGGTATCGAATACCAGGAAGGCTCGGAGCAGGTCAAGAAGGTCATTGAATTTTTACAGAATGAAATGGGTGTAAGCAAAATCCGCTTCCCGGAGACGTCGGGCATCGGCATCAAGCCGGTCTCCTCGGAAGGCTCCAAGCGTCTCGTCCGGGCAGCTGTCGAATATGCGGTCAAGCATGGCCGCAAGAGCGTTACGCTTGTGCATAAAGGCAATATCATGAAGTTCACGGAAGGCGCGTTCAAGAACTGGGGCTACGAAGTGGCCGAGCAGGAATTCGGCGACAAGGTGTTCACATGGAACCAGTACGACAAGATCAAGGATGCCGAAGGTACCGACGCGGCTAACGCGGCCCAGAAAGCGGCCGAGCAGGAAGGCAAAGTCATCATCAAGGACGCCATTGCGGATATCGCACTGCAGCAGGTGCTGACGCGGCCGACGGATTTCGACGTCATTGCTACGCTGAACCTGAACGGCGACTACCTGTCCGATGCGCTGGCAGCGCAAATCGGCGGAATCGGCATCGCGCCTGGCGCGAACATCAACTATGTGACTGGACATGCCATTTTTGAAGCGACTCATGGCACCGCTCCGAAGTACGCCGACAAGGATGTCGTGAACCCGGGTTCGGTTGTGCTGTCCGGCGTTATGATGCTGGAGCATCTGGGCTGGCAGGATGCCGCCGATCTGATCTACAAAGGCATGGGAACGGCGATCAACAACAAGACGGTTACCTATGATTTTGCACGTTTGATGGAAGGCGCAACCGAGCTCAAGTGTTCGGAATTCGCTGACGAAGTCATCAAGCATATGTAGGTCCGCAATTGGGCGGAGCCAGCGAAACTTGTAACGGCTTGGACCATGTGTGACGGGACCATCCTTCCGTTATTGACAATTATATGAACGAGAAACCTCGCTTTATGTAGGATAAAGCGGGGTTTTTCTTTTGGAATGATAGTCGATTTGCTATAATATCGTTAGATGTAACATAAATCATAGTAATGTTGGGAGGATCGTGTTATGGACTGGCATGTGCTAATGTTTCTACATATGATCGGTACGGTGGCGCTCGGCTTCTATCTGGTGCTGCCTTTTGTTCTCAGCAAGGCTGAGAAGCTGTCGTCTGCGGCCAAGGAAGGCACACTCAGCGCGATCGGCGGTTTCAACCGCTTTGCCCAATATGGGCTTGTCATCCAGCTGCTGACTGGCGGCTACATGATGACCAAGAAAGATGATCTTTCGGTACCCTGGATGATCATCGTTACGCTGCTGCTGCTTGCGATGTTCGCACTTGCCGGCATTATGGGCAAACCCCTCCGCCTGGCCGCAAATGGCATGAAGGAGAACCGCGATGTCACAAGCGAAACCGGCAAAATCCGGACGCTCAGCGCCCTGCTGGCGGTATTGCTGCTCGTGATGCTGTTTTTCATGGTGTTTAACGAGATTATCTAAAGAATTGCTGCCTCTCGTATGTTTGAAGCTGAACTGCGGTCATTCCGGTGACCTCGGCTCAGCTTCTTTTGCTGTTTGAGCCTTTTTCGATTGGTTAAGTAAATTTACATAATGGCTGGAACAACCGGAAGAACCGGTATATTAGCAATTAATCTAGCCATCCTAAAGAAAGTGCGGGCCAGCCAGACAACTACGAGAGGAGAATGAGATATGCCCGAGAGCAATTCCAATAACCTGAAGACTTTGCCGCCCCAGCATCAGAATCACCAGCCCGGCCTTGAGTCGGAAATGACGCCGCCTCCCAAGTATGAGCCTAAAGACTACAAGGCGGCAGGCAAGCTGCTGGGCAAGGCAGCTCTTATTACGGGAGGAGACAGCGGGATCGGCCGCGCGGTGGCGGTAGCTTTTGCCAAAGAAGGCGCCGATGTGGTGATTTCGTATCTGAATGAGCATACCGATGCAGAGGAGACGAAACGCCAGGTCGAGCAGGAAGGACGCAAGTGCATACTCGTGTCCGGCGACATCGGTGTAGAAGCCTTTTGCCAGGACCTCATCAACAAAACCGTGGAAGGGCTCGGCAAGCTGGACATTCTGATCAACAATGCCGCTGAGCAGCATCCGCAGGAGAAGATCGAATATATTACGAACGAACAGCTGGAACGGACATTCCGCACGAATATTTTCTCGATGTTCTATTTGACGAAGGCGGCGATGCCCCATCTGGGACAAGGCTCAACCATCGTAAATACGACTTCGATAACGGCTTACCGGGGCAGCCCTCAGCTGCTGGACTATTCCGCAACAAAAGGCGCCATTCTGGCGTTCACCCGGTCCCTGTCCATGAACCTTATAAGCAAGGGCATTCGCGTCAACGCGGTAGCGCCGGGGCCGATCTGGACGCCGCTCATTCCGTCCACGTTCGACGAGAAGAAAGTCAGCGAGTTCGGCGCTTCGCAGCCGATGAAGCGTCCGGGTCAGCCGGAGGAGCTGGCTCCCGCCTTTGTGTATCTGGCATCCGACGATTCATCGTATGTCAGCGGCCAGGTGATGCATGTTAACGGCGGCGAAATTGTAGGCAGCTAATCGAACGCGGCTAATCTTAGGCGGTACAGCCCTTTTATAACAAAAGGGATAGGATTTGCTGGGAATATATGCTACACTACCTGTGGTTACTCAATTTCATAGTCGTTGACACTGGGGGCGCCGCAAGGCTGAGACGAACGTTTAAGTTCGGACCCTTCGAACCTGATCTGGTTTATACCAGCGTAGGGAAGTGAGAGCGAATGGACGTTTATTCAGCCTTTGTGGTTCAGTTAACGCGATTTCCGCCGCCTTCCTTCGGGAGGGCGGTTTTTTGCATCTGGGAATGAGAAGCGGCGCACAGTGTCGGGGGGAAAGGAGCTATATCCATGCGTCCCGAGATCCATTTGGTATCCCAAGGAGACATGAACCTCGAATCTCTTCTTGCGATTGCCGCCGGGGTACATCCTTTCGTGGATTTTATTCATTTGCGGGAAAAAAGAATCACTGCGAAGGAGCTGCTTCGGCTTGTGGAGGAAATGGCAGAGCACGGCGTTCCGCTCGGAAAAATGATCGTGAACGACCGGCTGGATGTCGCGCTGGCCTCCGGGGCGGGAGGTGTCCAGCTTGCCGGACACAGCCTGCCGGCCTCAGCAGCAAGGAGGATTGCTCCCGGCATCCGCCTGGGATGCTCTGTTCATTCGCCGGAAGAGGCGGCCTTGGCGGCAAGGGAAGGAGCGGATTTCTGCCTGTACGGCCATGTCTATGCCTCGGCGAGCAAGCCCGGTCTTCCTGCGAGAGGGATGGGCGGACTTCAGGCAGCGGTTCGCGCCTGTCCGGCTCCCGTCATCGCCATCGGCGGTATCGGACCGGAGCTGGCGGGAGAAGTGCTGCGTACAGGAGCGGCCGGGTTCGCGGTTCTTTCCGGCATTTGCGGGGCTGAAGATCCGGTGTCGGCTGCAAGAGCTTACCGTGAGGCGGCGGAGGCCGCAATGAAGGGTGAGGCAGCGGAGGCTGCAATGAAGGAAATTACGGAAGGAGGTGTTGGCGTTGAAGGTGGTAATTAACGGAGAGGAAACCTTGCTCCCGGAGGAATGCGGGACGCTCGCCGGGCTTCTCCGACTTCCGGAATGGAAGGACCGGAGACTGGTTGTGGAATTGAACGGAGAGATCGTCAGCCGGGAGGAATATGACCAACTGTCGCTTAACAATGGCGACCGGATCGAGCTGGTGCATTTTGTGGGGGGAGGCTGATCATGAGCATGAAACCTGATGAGGAGAGCCGTTACAGCAGGCAGGAGCGCTTCTATGGAATCGGCGCCGAAGGCCAGCGCAGACTGGCGGAGAAGAAGGTCTTGATCGTTGGAGCGGGCGCTCTAGGCTCGGCATGTGCGGAGACGATGGTCCGCTCGGGGGTAGGCCGCGTTACGCTCGTTGACCGCGATTATGTGGAGTGGAGCAATCTGCAGCGGCAGAATTTATATGACGAGGCGGATGCCGCCGAGCATATGCCGAAGGCGGCTGCGGCCGCGCGAAGGCTGCGGAGCGTCAATTCGGCGGTTGAAGTGGAGGGCATCGTCGCCGATATTACAGCGGGTGACATCGCTCTCTATATGGACGGCGTCGACCTTGTTCTGGACGCCTCCGACAATTTTGAGGTTCGGATGATTCTGAACGACATCACCGCCAAAATGGACATCCCCTGGATATACGGAGCCTGTACCGGCAGCTATGGGCTGTCAATGACAATCGTCCCGAGGCAGAGCGCCTGTCTGCATTGTCTGATGGACGGAATACCCGGAGGGACGGACACATGCGATACGGCAGGCATTATCGGACCCGCCGTACAGATGACTGCCGCCTATCAGACTGCCGAGGCGCTAAAATGGCTGTCAGGCCGTACGGAGGCGCTGCGGGGCACGCTGGTCTCCTTCGACCTGTGGACGAACCGTCACTCGTCCGTCCGCACGGACAAGCTGAAGCGGGCCGATTGTCCGTCTTGCGGGGCGAACCGGACCTATCCGTATCTGTCCGCAGCCTCCCACTCCAGGACGGCCGTCCTGTGCGGGCGGGATACGGTGCAGATTTCTCCGCCGGCGCCGCTCAAGCTGGACTTGGAGGAGTGGGGAAGACGGCTGGCTCCCTATGGAAGAGTTGAGCGAAATCCGTTCATGCTGTCTTTTAGCGTGGAGCGCCACCGGATGGCGGTGTTTCCGGACGGACGCGTCCTGGTTCACGGAACCGGCGATCCGGCGGAGGCGCGTTCGCTGTATCATCGTTATTTCGGGTAATTCGCACCATGAAGCTTATGTTATGAAATCCTAATGGGAATCAAGGAGGAATTATTCAATGTCACAGGATCTCTTTCATATCGGCGGCAAAAGCCTGAGCAGCCGCCTGTTCATCGGCACAGGCAAGTACAGCCGCAATACGCTGATTCCGGAGGTTGTGGAAGCCTCCGGATCGGAGGTCATTACCGTAGCTCTCCGGAGAATCGATCCCGCTTCCCGGGAGGAAAATATTCTTACGCATATTCCTCCTCATATGACACTGCTTCCGAACACGTCCGGAGCGCGAACTGCGGAGGAGGCGGTGCGCATCGCGCGGCTGGCAAGAGCCGCCGGTATGGGGAATTGGGTGAAGATCGAAGTGATCAATGATCAGAAGTATCTCCTGCCGGACAATCTGGAGACGATCAAGGCTACGGAAATTTTGGCGGCGGAAGGCTTCGTCGTGCTGCCCTATATGAGCCCCGATCTGTCGGCAGCGCTCCGGCTGAGAGATGTCGGCGCCGCAGCGGTCATGCCGCTGGGCGCTCCCATCGGCAGCAACCGGGGGCTTAAGACAAAGGAACTGGTAGGCATCCTGATCGAAGAGGCCGGACTGCCGGTCATTGTGGACGCCGGTATCGGCCGCCCGTCCGAGGCGGCCGAGGCGATGGAGATGGGCGCCGCCGCTGTGCTGCTTAACACGGCGATCGCCACCGCCCGCGATCCGCTTCTGATGGCCGAAGCGTTCCGCGGCGCCGTCGCTTCGGGACGGCAGGCTTATCTGGCAGGCCTTGGCGCGGTCCGGAATGCGGCCGAGGCTTCCTCGCCGCTGACCGGATTCCTGAGCGTTTAGGAGGGGCGGATCATGAGCTTTTACGATACCCTTCTGAAGCTGGAAAGTATGCCGCTCAGTGAACAATTCGAACGATATGGAAGAAATGATGTGGAACGGGCGTTGTCCCGCGAGAAGCTGGACCCGGAGGATCTTCTAGCCCTCTTGTCTCCGGCGGCTGTCCCGTATCTGGAGGAAATGGCCCAGAAGGCGCAACGTATTACCCGTGCCCATTTCGGCTACGCCGTCCAGCTGTTCACGCCGATGTACGTGGCGGATTATTGTGTCAATCAATGCACCTACTGCAGCTTCAGCGTCGAGCATGATTTTGCGCGGAAGAAGCTGACGATGGAGGAGGTCGATCGCGAGGCGTCTGCGATTGCCGCGACAGGCCTAAGGCATATTCTCCTGCTGACAGGAGAATCCCGGAAGGATTCGCCTGTCAGTTATGTCAAGGAATGCGCGGGGGTTCTACGCAGGCATTTCTCGTCTGTAAGCATTGAGGTCAATCCGCTGTCGCTTGAGGAATACCGGGAGCTCGCGGCTTGCGGAGTTGACGGGCTTACGCTGTTCCAGGAAGTATACGACCGTGAGACCTACGCCCGTCTGCATGTCAAAGGGCCGAAGCGGAACTTCAGGGCCCGGCTGGACGCACCGGAGCGCGGCTGCCAGGCTGGCTTCCGCTCCGTGACCATCGGCGCGCTTCTCGGTCTCTCCGACTGGCGCCGCGAAGCGTTCATGACGGCCATGCATGCCCGGTATCTCCAGGACCGCTATCCAGGAACCGAGATTAGCATTGCGCCTCCCCGTTTTCGACCATACCTGGGCAGCTTCAGTCCGGAATCGGATGTAACGGACCGCGCGCTCGTGCAGATTATCCTTGCCTACCGTCTGTTCCTGCCCCGTTCGGGCCTTACTCTGTCGACCCGCGAACCCGCTGCGCTGCGGGACCGGCTGGTGCATCTGGGCATCACGAAAATCTCGGCGGGAGTGACGACGGAGGTGGGCGGCCATACGGGAGGCGGGGGCACGCCGCAGTTCGAGATTTCCGATGAACGGAGCGTGCCGGAAATCCGGGAGATGCTGTACCGGAGCGGCCTTCAGCCGGTGTTCAAGGATTGGGACATCCTGGCCGAAGCACCGGTCTGACAAAATCTTATATTTGAAGCAGTCTCTATCGCCGCCGTTCCGATATGATATGATAGATTCAGAATGGAATCTGACTTTATCCATATGATTATCGGGACGACGGAGAGGAGCATGATGCAATGCGGCGGTTTGAAGACAGCCTGTACGAACTGATTGTTGAAACATCCACCAACCTGCCGGGCGATGTACGCCGGGCGATAGCCGAGGGACGAAGTCGGGAAGACTTGGCCTCGCGCTCGGGCCTTGCGCTCGCGACCATCGCGCAGAATATCGGCATGGCAGAGACGGAGGTATCGCCGATCTGCCAGGATACAGGCATGCCTACCTTTATCATCCATACGCCGGTGGGCGTCAATCAGCTTGCGATCAAGCGGGATATCGAAGCCGCCATCCGGAAAGCGACGAAGGAAGGCAAGCTGCGGCCGAATTCCGTCGATTCGCTGACCGGGGCGAACAGCGGCGATAATCTGGGCGGGGGAACGCCGGTCGTCCATTTTGAGCAGTGGGAAGAAGATCAAATCGATGTCCGCCTGATTCTAAAGGGTGGCGGCTGCGAGAACAAGAATATCCAGTACAGCCTTCCCGCTGAGCTCGAAGGCTTGGGCAAGGCCGGACGCGACCTGGACGGCATCCGTAAGTGCATTTTACACGCTGTGTATCAGGCTCAAGGCCAAGGCTGCAGCGCCGGCTTCATCGGTGTGGGCATCGGCGGGGACCGGGCCTCGGGCTATGAGCTTGCCAAGAAGCAGCTGTTCCGGAAGACGGGCGATACGAATCCGGTGCCGGAGCTGGCCGAGCTGGAGGATTACATACTGGAGCATGCCAATGAGCTCGGCATCGGAACGATGGGCTTCGGCGGTGAAGTCACGCTGCTGGGCTGCAAAATCGGCGTGATGAACCGGCTGCCGGCCAGTTTCTTCGTCTCCGTGGCGTATAACTGCTGGGCGTTCCGGCGCCAAGGGGTGCTGCTCGACGCCGGGACCGGTGAAATCCGCGAGTGGCTGTACGAACGCGGAACCGGCATTTCCGTCGAGGAGGGAGGAGCGGCAGCCGAAGCCGCAGCGGAGGCAGCGCCGGAAGCGGTACCTGATGCGCCTTCTTCCCGCGAGGTCCGGCTGACCACGCCGATTAGCGAAGCGGACATCCGGTCCCTCCGCGTCGGGGATGTGGTCATCCTCTCGGGGGAAATGCACACCGGACGTGATGCGCTGCATAAGCATCTCATCGATCACGACTCCCCGGTGGACCTCGGCGGTGGCGTCATCTACCACTGCGGCCCCGTCATGCTAAATGATGAGGCTGGCTGGCATGTGAAGGCAGCGGGACCGACGACGAGCATCCGCGAGGAGCCGTACCAAGCTGACATTATCCGCAAATTCGGCATCCGGGCCGTCATCGGCAAGGGCGGCATGGGAGCGAAGACGCTTCAGGCGCTGGGTGAGCATGGCGCCGTCTATTTGAATGCGATCGGCGGAGCGGCCCAGTATTACGCCGAATGCATCAAGAACGTGAACGGCGCCGATTTCATGGAGTTCGGCATTCCGGAGGCGATGTGGCATCTGCAGATCGAGGGCTTTGCGGCGATCGTCACTATGGATTCGCACGGCGGCAGCCTGCATGCGGATGTCGAGAAGAATTCGGCCGAGAAGCTCGCCGCATTCCGCGAGCCGGTGTTCAAGTGAATTAGGCAAGTAATTTAAACAAGTGATTTAGGCATATAAATGATCCAGGTGTCCAAGCGATCCTAGCGATTCCACAAGGTCCAAGTCATTTACGTTTCCAAGCAATCCAAACCACTCAAGCAATCCAGGCAATACGGCAGGGCCAGGCATCGAATGCCCGGCCCCTGTTAGGCTGCTTGTCGATTTGCGACCGCCATCCGTCATGCTGGTCTACCAGCCTTGGCCGAGTGCTGAGTGCCGGGTGACGGGTGACGGGTGTCGAGGGTCGAGGGTCGAGGTCGGGGGCTGGGGTTGATGGGCCGGACATGGAAGGGAGTGTGTCCCAGGCTCAGTCTTAATCGTTCCTGAAATGATCGCTGGCGTTCTCTCCGGTTTCCGGCTACCATAGAGACGGAAGAAAGAGCTGAAGCAAGAGGGAGAGAGGCAGCAGACCATGAAACCGTTTCGGGTCCGACTTACCTTGATTTTAATGATTTTGATCGGCATTTCCATTGTAGGGGCGGGCCTTACAATGGCGTATTTGTTCAAGGATTCCCATGTCGGGGCGCTGGAGGACAATATGTCCCGGGAGATTGATCTCCTTACCGGGACCATGGAGTTCCGGGACATGGACAGTTCCGAGGCGCTGGCCTATTATACCGCCCAGGCGCAAAGAATTGGCCGGCTGACGCAGTCCCGCGTAACCTTCATCCGGGAGGACGGTACGGTTATCGGCGATTCCGAGAAGGACCCCAAGCTGATGGACAACCATCTTGGCCGGGAAGAGGAGCTGCAGGCCGCCAAGGATGGCATCGGACGGGCTATCCGCCACAGTGATACGATCGGCCAGAATATGCTCTATGTCGCCAAGAAGGTAGCCTCGGAGAACGGCTCCTTCAAAGGCTACATCCGGCTATCGATGGCACTTGATGCCGTCGAACAGGGACTGAACCGGGCCTGGATGATTATGGCTGGCGGGCTTGTACTACTGTTCGTCGCAGCCGCGCTGGTCAGTTACCGGGTCGCTTACGGGCTTACCTCGCCGCTGGAGCAGATTACAAGAGTGGCCCGGCGCATTACCGACCTGGATTACGACGCCAGGGTGCCCCTCAGGCGCAAGGATGAGATTGGCCAGCTGGCCAGTGCCATCAACGTGATGGCGGACAGCCTGCAGACCCAGCTCCGCACGATCCGCGACAACGAGAATCTGCTGCAGAGCGTGCTGGACAATATGACCGGAGGCATTCTGCTTGTGAATGAGGAAGAGCAAATCGTTCTGCTCAACAAAGCGGCGGAACGGATGCTCGACGTTAGCGCGGCCGATATGGTCGGGCGGAACTTCCGGGAGCTGAAGCGCCATTTCGAGCTGACCCGCATTCTGGAGGAGGGGCTCTCGCACAGGGAGCCGGTCCATGAGGAACGGAACTTCTACAATTCCGGCGAACGCACTATGCGGATGGACGGCGTACCGATGAATCAGGGCGGCAGCTATCAGGGCATGCTCTTCCTGCTGCAGGAAGTTACGGAGATTCGCCGGCTTGAACGGATGAGAAGCGAATTTGTCGCCAACGTTTCACATGAGCTGAAGACGCCGGTCGCGGCAGTCAAGGGATTCGCGGAGACGCTGCTCGGCGGCGGCGTCAAGGACGAGAAGACAGCCAACTCGTTCCTGCAGATTATTTACGATGAGAACGAGCGTCTGAACCGGCTGATCGGCGATATTCTGGAGCTGTCCAAAATCGAATCCAAGCGGGTGCAGCTTGACTGCTCTCCGATTCATCTGGAATCCTTCTTTCAGTCGCTGCTGGAGACGCTCAGCAAGGTGGCGGAGAAGAAGAGCATTTCCCTCAGCATGGACGTTCCGGAGGAGCTCTTCATCGAGGCCGACGAGGATAAGCTGCGGCAAATTTTTCTGAATTTGCTCTCCAATGCGATCAATTATACACATGACGGCGGCAGCGTCCGGGTGACGGCGGCCAGCCGGGTGAAGACTGACGGGGATGAGACGGTGGTCTTTTCCGTGTCGGATACGGGAATGGGCATCCCCCGCAAGGACCTGCCGCGTATCTTCGAGCGCTTCTATCGCGTGGACAAGGCAAGGTCCAGAAGCTCGGGCGGCACCGGTCTCGGCTTGTCGATCGTCAAGCATTTGACGGAGCTGCATCACGGAACGATCTCTGTGGACAGCGATCTCGGGATCGGAAGCACCTTCACGCTGGAGCTGCCGCTGCTTCAGGAAGAGGAAAGTTAAGGTTTTACACACGGTTAACATTCCGATGATATGATGAGCTTGTCAAAAATAATAAGGCGGGGGAATCTATGACTCAACGATTGCTTGTCATCGAAGACGAACCGACGCTGGCCCGGCTGCTGTCGTACAATTTGACGCAGGAAGGCTACGACGTCACGCTCGAGGATCACGGAACGGCGGGATATGACCGTGCGGTTAAAGAACAGTTCGATCTTATTGTCCTCGATCTCATGCTTCCGGGGATGAACGGAATCGATATTCTCGATAAGCTGCGTGGACAAGGCATCCGGACGCCCATCATCGTGCTCACGGCCAAGAATGCCGAGGAAGATGTCGTCCGCGGCCTGAAGTCGGGAGCCGACGACTATATGACCAAGCCCTTCGGCGTGTCCGAACTGCTGGCAAGAGTCAGCGCCGTGCTCCGCCGCGTATCCGGCCTCCCGGATGAGCCGCAGGAAGGGCAGAAGCCGGGCGACTCTACGATCATTCTGGGTCAGCTCGAGATTTACCCCGAGCGCTATGAAGTCAGCCTTGGAGGCCAGAGCATCAATTTACGTCCCAAGGAATTTGAAGTGCTGCTCTATCTGGCCCGTAAGCCGGGTGTTGTGCTGACACGCGATGATCTCATGAACGCCGTATGGGGCTTCGATTATATCGGGGGCCAGCGGACGGTGGACGTGCATGTCAGCTCGCTGCGCAAGAAGCTGGAGCTGGACCCCGATTCTGTTCATATCGACTCCATTCGGGGTGTCGGTTACAAGCTGGTTGTGAACAAACAAAGAACTCCGGTCGTTTAACGGCGACGGGGTTCTTTTTTTTACAATGAGCCGAAATTCCCATGACATTTGTCTTATAGTCTGAAAACAAAATGAAAGACTATCGGAGGGATTCATGGTGCAGGTACTGACCAAGAGCGATGAAGAAGTGAAACGGGAAGAAGCGAAAGAAGAGAGGGAGCTTCCCGTGGATCGGGACCTTCTCTGGCGCCAGCGTGAGGAAGCCGAACGCAACGAAGACCGTCTTCGCGAGAAGCGTCGAGCAGCTAAACGGGGGACTTCTGATGCACAGGCGGATAAAGCTGCTGCTGATGTGGACCGCACGGACATGCCTGTAAGCGCAAGAGCGAATGGGGTTTCAGCATCGGTACAGCAGTCAGATCCTGTCTTGACCAGCGGGAAGTCTCCTCTTGAAGCAGAGACGTCTCATTCGGATGCCGGACTGCCGCACGGCTCAAGAGAAGGCGTTGCACTGGCCGATTACTGCCAGCCGGTTCCGGAGGTGGGAGGGTTAGTGAACTGTCTGGAGGCGCTGGCCGTATTCCGGAGTCATCCCGACGCCCCATGCCTGGTCATAACCGACGCTTCCGGCGCTCCCGAAGGGCTTCTCATGCGCGACGCGTTTCACCGCAAGCTTGCGGGACGGTTCGCGGCGGAGCTGTTCTACTCCCGGCCTGCCTTACAATTTGCCGACAGAGAGGCTCTGACCGCAGAGATTAACGATCATCCCTCAGAGGTAATCGGACGTGCCCTGAAGCGCAGCGAGTCGCAGTTCTATGATTCCGTCGTAATTAATCACGGCGGCAGACTGAAGGGCGTATTGACGGTGCGGGACCTGATGAGGCTATCCGGCCGGCTGCAGGAACGGGCCGAGGAGGAGCGCCGGCTTGCCGTCGAAGGCAGCTTCACCCATGTCGGCTCCATGGAATCGGCGCTTCAGGAAGCGGCGTCCGCGGCGGATGCAGCCCGCTTGGAATGCGAACGGATGGAGCAGTGGATTGAAACGGGATCGGGCAAAATGGATCATGTTCACACCTCCTACCTCCGTGTGGAGGGACGGATCGCGGAGCAGCGGGACCAGGTCGCGAAGCTGCTGGAGCATGTGTCGGAAATCGCCTCCCTCACCGGCGAAATCGGCGGAATCGCCGAGACCAGCGAGCTCCTGGCGCTCAACGCCTCCATCGAGGCAGCCCATGCGGGCGAGCATGGCCGGGGCTTTCAGGTTGTAGCTTCCGAGGTCCGCTCGCTCTCCCATCACACCCGCAGGCTGACGGAGAGCATCTCCGCGCTGCTCGCCGGAATCGGCGGGCTGGCCGGACGCACCGCCGAGCTGACCGGCGCCGCATCCGGCGACATCGCCGGCGGGGCCGGGGAAGTGGCCGCAGCCAAAAGCCTTTTCCAGAATCTCCGTACCGCCGTCGGGGCGGTGGAACAGGCCGATGAGGCGGCCTGCCGCCTGGCCCGGCAGAGTGCGGATCGTGCGCGGGAGGTCAAGAATCGGCTGATGGCGATGGGTGATTTTACACAGCGTTAACATTTCTCAGGAGTGTCATTAACAAACCGGGGATATACTTGTACCGAAGATGCTGAGAAGGAGAACGCATATGAACGCCACCCTGGCTACCGATACGAAGACTGACAAGAAGACCATCATCGACATAGAGAAGCTGAATCTGCACTACGAAGCCTTTCATGCGCTCAAGGATATGGATTTGCAGGTTCCCGAGAAGGCCGTTACGGCTTTTATCGGACCCTCGGGCTGCGGTAAATCCACGCTGCTGCGCACGCTGAACCGGATGAACGACATGATTCCGGGCACGGTGATCGAAGGCAAGGTTCTCATCGAAGGAACTGACATTTACGGTGCGGACATTGAGGTGGAGAGCCTGCGCAAACAGGTTGGCATGGTGTTTCAACAGCCGAATCCTTTCCCGAAATCGATCTATGACAATATCGCTTACGGTCCTCGCCTTCATGGCAAGCCGGCCAAGGCAGAGCTTGATCAGCTTGTGGAGCAGAGTCTCCGTCAGGCCGCTCTCTGGGACGAAGTGAAGGACTTTCTGAAGAAATCGGCGCTCAGCCTGTCCGGCGGACAGCAGCAGCGGCTCTGTATCGCCCGCGCGCTGGCCGTTCAGCCCGACATTCTGCTTATGGACGAAGCGACCTCTGCGCTTGACCCGGTATCTACGCAGAAGATCGAAGAGTTGATCCAGGAGCTTCGCAAGCAATATACCATCGTCATGGTTACCCACAGCATGCACCAGGCCGCGAGAGTGTCCGATAAGACCGTCTTTTTCCTGAACGGCGTCATTGTAGAAGCTGCCGGAACGGAGCAGCTGTTCTCGAATCCGAAAGATTCGCGCACCGAAGATTACATTTCCGGAAGATTCGGTTAAGTCCCGTCCCCGCGTGGAGGGAGATTGTACGATAGATCCGGAAGACATATAGATTCGAGGAGGATACCCTATTTTATGATCCGAAGAGTGGAATTTGATAAAAGCCTGGATGAGCTGCGCAGCCTGCTCCGCCAAATGGCTGAACATGTGGTTAACGCATTGGAAGGCGCAGTATTCTCCCTCCAGCAGCAGGATACGAACCGCGCGCAGGAGATTGTGCAGGCTGACATTCGCCTGAATCAGATGGAAGAACAGATCATGGACATCGGCTCCCGGCTGATTATTACCCAGCAGCCTGTGGCGAAGGATCTTCGCCGGATCATCGTGGCCTTCAAAATCTCCAGCGATCTGGAACGCATGGGCGATCTTGCGCTGGACGTCGCGAAGGTTACTCTGCGTCTGCATGGGCAGCATCTGATCAAGCCGCTGGTGGATATCCCGAGAATGGCCGATATCGTGAAGACGATGACCTCCGAGGCCATTACCGCTTATCTGGACGAGAATACCGATCTGGCTCACAAAATGGCGCTTGACGACGACCAGGTCGATCATCTCTACAGTGCCATGATCAACGAGCTGTACGGCTACATGGTGAAGCAGCCCGAAACGGTATCCCAGGCCATGCTGCTGACACTCGTTGGCCGCTACATTGAACGGATCGCGGATCACGCGACCAACATCGGTGAAAGCGTCGTGTACCTGGTGACAGGCAAGCGTCCGGATCTGAACCGGTAGTCTTCCGCAAGGAACGGGAATGGACAATATTGAAGCATAGCCGCCCATTGAACCTTATCTTAAGCGTTCAATGGGCGGTTTTTTTATATTTTAGAAATTAATCGGTCCCCGATCTCACGTACTCCATATCGCCCGCAGAAGCCCTTTACATAAAATCATAGAAATACCGGATCACATGGAGAAACACCGGCGAAGTATAGGTGAGGCTGTCAATCAGGCTGAGATAGCTCTTCTTCGTCGCCTGCGCCTTGTCGTCGTCGCCAATCAGCAGATCGCGCTTTAGCACGGAGACGGTCAGGCTGCCGAAGAACCCGCTCAGACTGATCAGCGCGCCGGTAAAGAGCGCGAAGGGGCGGGCGATCGGAGTCAAGTACGGGGCAATGAAGAAGGAGACCGCCGTAGTCACAAGAAGCGAGCAGGCGAAGCCTTCCCAGGTCAGATTGGGATTGGCGGTCGGAACGATCCTGCGTCTGCCGAAATAAAGGGAGAAGAGTACGTGAACGACGTCGCCGAGCTGGGTAAGGACAACCAGATACAGCACAAGTCCGGCACCGTACTCCGGCGAGGCGACCTGGAAATACGCGAGATGGCTAAGTCCGAACACCATCAGCATAAGCCCCCACTGCGTGGAGCTGACGCTGCGGAGGAACCCTACCGTTCCTTTGTTGATCAGCCTCGGCAGCGGCAGGAACAGCGATACATAAATGGGGATGAAGACGATGAACATGCCGTACCAGCCGGTGTAGATCCAGTAGAACTGGATCGGGATCGCCAAATACGCCCACAGGAACAGTCTGCGGTCCGCTTTGCGGGTGCGGATCATGGAGAAGTATTCCTTGAGCGCGAAGAAGATCAGCACCATTAAGCTCAGCATAGAGACGACAGAACTGAGCAGGGTGGCCAGGCAGAAGATGAAGAACATGCTCCACCACGTTTTGACGCGAAGGGCGATCGGGGTATAGTCCTTGTCCGGCTGAATGCGGTCCACAATATAATAGATGAAATGAAACGCCGCCAGTGCGGAGAAGACGAGAATGAGCAAGAGCATCGAATGGTTCAAATGCGATCACCAACTTGTCGAAAAATAGAATTTATGGAAGGTTCCTATGTTATTATGAAGGAAGAATTCATTTTTGATAAGGGGATTTCGCATGATGGCTGCCGAACATTCCGTCTTTATACTGCTTACCAATACCGGGACACTGTTCACCCGTGTCATCCAGACTTATACCAAAGCCCCGTACAATCACGCTTCGATCTCCTTTGACCGGCAGCTGTCGGAGCTGTACAGCTTCGGAAGAAAGGACCCCAGCAATCCCCTGAACGGAGGCTTCGTGCAAGAGGATATCAAGACAGGCACGTTTAGCAAGTACCCGGAGACGACCTGTGTCCTCTATGAGCTTAAGGTTACAGAACGGGAAGTCGAGAAGATGAGAAGGGTGCTGCATGTCTTCATACGCAGCCGTAACAAATATTTGTATAATCTGCTTGGCGTGATTGGCGTCGCGCTGCAGGAGCCAGTTGAGTTCAGCAATTCCTACTTCTGCTCGCAGTTCGTGGCGGAGATTCTTCAGCGCTCCGGCATCAAGCTGTGGAACAAGCTGCCTGCCCTCGTAACGCCGGATGATCTGAGAAAGTGCGGCCAGCTCACCTTGATTTATGAAGGCAAGCTGAGTGAGTATGAACCGGGGCTGCGGACTTAAGCGAAGAGGTGAGGGTTTGCCTGCCTTTTTTCAAATCATGTACTGTACGGAAGCACATGGACAGAGAAGGATACCGAAGCGGCCGGCTGTCGCGGGGGATTCCTTCTTTTTTTCGCCGGGCGTGTGGTAAGATAGAAGCGATAAGCAATTGAAGACGAGGTGCATAATGGACAAGGACAAGCTGATTTTAATAGATGGAAATAACGTGATCTACCGGGCATTCTTCGCCATGCCTCCTCTGACGAACACGGCGGGCCAACAGACCAATGCCGTCTACGGCTTCACGACGATGCTGCTGCGCCTGATTGAAGAGCATAAGCCGACCCACCTGATCGTCGCTTTCGACGCGGGCAAGGTTACCTTCCGCCATGAGGGCTACCAGGATTATAAGGGCGGGAGACAGAAGACGCCGCCGGAGCTGTCGGAGCAGTTCCCTCTGCTGAAGGATCTGTTGAAGAATCTGGGCGTTCCCCAGTATGAGATCGTGAACTATGAAGCGGATGACATCATCGGAACCATCTCCAGGGAGGCCGATGAAGCGGGCCGCGAAGTGATGATCGTCTCCGGGGATAAAGATATGCTGCAGCTGGCGTCGGATCATACGAAGATTGCGCTGATCCGCAAGGGCGTGACGGAAATCGAGCTGTACGGCCCGGAGGAAATCCGGAGCAAATACGATCTGACGCCGGATCAGATCATTGACCTCAAAGGTCTGATGGGCGATGCGAGCGACAACATTCCGGGTGTGCCAGGAGTCGGCGAGAAGACTGCGCTCAAGCTGCTTGCCCAGTTTGGCTCGGTCGAGGGCGTTATCGCCGGAACCGGTGAGCTGAAGGGCAAGATGAAGGAGAAGCTGGAAACGCATGCCGATGATGCGGTCATGAGCAAGAAGCTGGCTACCATCTTCCGCGAAGTACCGTTGACCCATTCATGGGAGGATATGAAATTTTCCGGTCTCAAGAGCGACACGGCCGGCCCTGCGCTGGCGAAGCTGGAGTTCAAGTCGCTGCTGGAGCGGCTGAATCTGAGCGGCCATGCGCCTGCGGATGGAGAAGCCGCCGCACCGGCGCCGGAGCTTGACATTGTGATCGCTGCGGGCGGGTCGGAGCTTGCAGCGGCTATTGCAGCGTTGCCGGAGGTCAAGGCGCTGCATGTGGAGACCTACGGCGACAATCCGCACCGGTCCGAGGTGATCGGAGTGGCGCTCTCGACGCCGGAGAAGCATTATTTTGTGCCGTTCGAGACGTTGAAGAGCGATGAGGCCGAGGCGTTGCGCGCCTGGCTGGCGGATGAGAAGTCGCCGAAGAACGGCTATGATCTGCACCGCGCGGACCTGGCCCTGCATTGGCAGGGCATTCCCTTCGCGGGTGCGGTCCATGATGTCCAGCTGGCTGCCTACCTGCTGGACCCGACCGAAGCGAACCAGAACCTGAGTGATCTGGTTGCCAAATACGCTCTGCCGCATCTGGCGGCAGACGAAGAAGTATTCGGCAAAGGCGCGAAGTACAAGGTGCCGGAGCTGGCGGTCTTGGGCGCCCATGTCGCCGCCAAGAGTGCGGCTGTGCTCGGCGTCGTGCCGAAGCAGGAGCAGGATCTAGCCGATACAGCCATGCTGAAGCTGTTCCACGACCTGGAGATGCCGCTGTCGCGCATTTTGGCCGACATGGAGAAGCAGGGCATCCTGGTTAACCAGGATGGACTCAAAGAGCTTGGACGGGAATTCGAACGGACAATCGCCGGTCTTGTGGAGCAGATCTATGAGATCGCAGGCACCGAGTTCAATCTGAACTCCACGAAGCAGCTGGGCGAAATTCTGTTTGACAAGCTGGGCCTGCCCGCCAGAAAGAAGACCAAGACCGGTTATTCCACCGATGCCGAGGTGCTGGAGAAGCTGGCGCCTTATCATGATATCGTGCAGATGATTCTGCAGTACCGGACCATCTCCAAGTTGCAATCGACCTATGTGGAAGGGTTGCTGAAAGAAATTGCGCCTTCAACAGGCAAGATCCACACCTTCTATCGCCAGACGATTGCCGCGACCGGACGGCTGAGCAGCCAGTTCCCGAACCTGCAGAATATCCCGATCCGGCTGGAGGAAGGCCGCAAAATCCGCAAGGTCTTCGTCCCTTCCGAGCCGGGCTGGTCGATTCTGGCGGCCGACTATTCGCAGATTGAGCTGCGGGTGCTGGCGCATAT